>JADMIO011319489.1_pt1 | contig 98636 bp, 80 predicted proteins | sample 8958161 | NCBI WGS metagenome assembly JADMIO01 (sample SAMN16585339, study PRJNA669376) | soil metagenome | isolation source: Crop rotation soil | place: USA: Cullars Rotation, Alabama | collected 2011
GGCGCCGGCGAAACCAGCCTGGTCGGAGAGTGGAAGTATGATCCGAAACTCAGCCCTACCGCTGACTTCCCGGGCTGCGTCTACGCGAACTTAATTGAGCCGTGCGGGTCGTATGACATCATCAACAAAGTAACTGAGCCGACGGGCGACTACACCGAATACTTTTTCTCCGTCTATCCATTCCCGGGCCGCCGCAATTCCCCGCCGTTGCCCGACCCGACGCACCGCGCGCTGACGGACGCGCACATCGCAGACTACGGGCTGCCGTTTTCAAAAGACCCGCGATACTCCATCGATCCAGCCGGGCCCAGGGCCATGATTGCGGATGATGACAGCGAGCTGATACCCGGCACCCCGGCAAACACACCCGGCAAGCCGCTCTTCATTTCCTCGATCCAGTACGCGGCCAACGGCACACCGTTGCGCAAGCATTATGTCCGCTACGAAGGAGACACTTACACATTCTCGGACGGGTTTTCGAGTGCCGACCAATACAACCCTCGCCTCGTGGCTATGCGCACGCAATACCTCGACGACGACCCGATCATCGGAACCAGTGGCGAAAAGATTCTCAGATACTCCGAAGTGCAGTACTCGGATTTCGACGGTCTGGGTCATTACCGAAGAATGGACACCTTTGGCAATTTGGGTAACGACCGCCGTACCGAGATTACTAACTACAATCCCCTGCGTGGGACGTACCTGGTTGACCCGGTGAACAACAGTCACGCTCCACAGCATAGTTACACGGTGTTCCACGACCCGGACAAGTGGATCCTGAATACCTATGACAAGCAGGCGGTCGTACAGTTCAACAAACAGTCGACGACCTATTTCAGGTTCAATCCCAAAGGACAACTGAAGGGCAAACGGGTGAGGAGGCTGCTCGACGATGCGGGTGACGAGACGCTCGCCGCGAACGACGTGTTAGTCAACTACGACTACGACGGAAAGGGCAATTTGATAAGCGAGAGCTATTTCGGTGGCGACAGGCTAAACCACGTTGCCCTGGGCACTGACGAGAACAACCCGGCGTACGAGAGCACGCAGGCCAGTGAGTATCACATTACCTACACCTATCAGTGCCAGATGGCCTCGGGTGGTACGTCAACCACCAGCACGGTGAGCCAAAAGTATTTTGTGGTGACGGGCGACGACGTTAAGTTGATCGAGAACGTCATCGATTGCAGCACCGGCGTGGTCAAGTCGAGCAAAGATAGCGCGCAGGTCGAGACTCAATATATCTATGGAGTTATGGGCCGCCTCACCGACGTCAAGCGTAAGGACTCGAACCCCAACCAGAACCTGCGTGGCAACCACGAGCAGATCATCTATAACCCCTTTATCATTGGCGGCAATGCTACCCCATCCGTCACAGTTAACCGATGGAAACACAAAGTGGACGGCAGCGTGGATACCAAGGACCTCGACAACCTACTGGGCCAGGAGAGTTACGAGTACGACGGCCTGGGCCGGCTCGTCAAAGAGATCAGGCTGCTGCCGGAAAACGTCCGTCAGGCGCGTAACACGAGGTATAACGAAAGGAATTGGGTCCTCGGCGTCTCGGAGTGGGTGCCACCGTCTTTAGCAATTCTTGACGGCAAGGAGACCGTGTACGGCGGTTACGATGCCTTCGGGCGACCAGGCACCATAACTGCGCCGGACGGCAAACAGACCACCATGCTGTACAAGGGCGTCCGAGAAGTCTCGCGCACTGTCAGCGTGGGAACCGGCATCAGTGCCGCGGGCAAAATCACCAATCAGAATTCGATAACCACGGAAGTCTATGACCGTCATGGGCGATTGACCGAAGTGCTCGAGCCTTCCAAGCAGAACGGCAACAATGCTTCGTGGAGTTACACCTACAACGTCAACGGCCAAATGATTTTGGCTTCGGCCAATGACCCGGCACGCTCTCCGGGCAACCAGATCAGAACATTCGAGTACGATAACCTGGGCAACCTTCTCACTCAGAGCTTACCGGAAAGAGGATCGTCTACGTTTAGTCGCCACGACACCATGGGGAATGTCGGCAAAACCTCTGACGGGAAAAATTCTGTGACTCTGGGTTACGACGGCCACGGCCGGATCATAGAAATTCGGGACGATTCCGTAGCGCAGAAGCCGCTGATAAAGAGCTTCAGCTATTACGTCAGGAACGACGTAGATGCTAACGGCAATTCGAGTGCGGGCAATAAGGGGTTCGGAAAGATGTCCGCGGCGACTCGCTACAATCGGATTACCAATCCTTACGAGGTGGAGAACGCGGCGCTCAACAAGGCTGCTACACAATCCAGCACGTGGGGTGGCTTTGCCGCTTCATTAGCAAACGACGGCAACACCAATGGCAACTATTTCTCACACACAAACCCCGATCCCCAAGCGTGGTGGCAGGTAGATCTCGGTTCCAACCGCGCAATCGAACAAGTCAAGGTCTGGAATCGCACCGACTCTGCGACTGAGCGGCTCACGGACTTTTACGTGCTGGTGTCAGACAATCCGATGCCCACGTCGCTGGCCGCGGCGCGCGCTCAGGCGGGTGTCTCGAGTTATCACGTTTCCGGAAAGGCGGGCACTCCCACAACCGTCAATGTCGGCCGGACCGGGCAGTATGTCCGCGTGCAGTTAAACGGGACCAACTACTTAACGCCGGCCGAAGTCGAGGTGATGGCAAGCCCTACTACTCTGCTTGAGGTCCCAGTCACCGAAGAATACACCTACGCGGGCATGGACGGCCGGCTCAGTAGACAGGTGACGAAATTGAACGGCAACTACACCTTCAATCAGACTTTCGCCTACGACCAGCTGGGCAACTTAAGTTCACAGACCTACCCGCAGTGCACCAACAGCAACTGCCTGAGCTCGAGCAATACAGGCGGCAATCAAAGCCGTCCCTGGACAGTGCACTACGGCTACAAACAGGGAAGACTTAGCAGTGTCGGGCCGAGCACTGATATCAACAACAACAGCTACGCCAAATCAATCGGCTATAACGTGAACGGGACGCTCAATACGATCGTGCATGGCAACGATGTTGTGGACACTGTGACGATGGATCCCAATAACATGCAGCGCCCGGCCCAGATTCAGTCTAAGAAGGGAACGGCAGCTCCGCTGTGGGATTCGGGCAGTTATCAATACGACGGGTCGGGTAACATCACCCGGATCGGACCGGACTGGTACCTCTACGATAGGGTCAATCGGGTGGTCGAGGGCACGGCTATGGGTGCCCAAAAGAAGAAGAACTACAGCTACGACGTCTTCGGCAACATTCTCTCAGTAACGACTTATGACGGCGTCACAGGCCCGTCAACCGCCGGCACGCAAGTGGATCTTTACCAGCCCGGGATCCACTCGGGGAAAAACCAGTACACACTGAATTACGACGCCGCGGGAAACCTCGTCGGAGTTATGGGTGAGGGCGGACAGCCGCCGCCGCCGACCTATGGTTACGATTCAATGAATATGATTAAGACGGCGCAGGGGCCGGGCGTGCAGCTAACCCACCTTTACGGGCCCGATGATGAGCGCGTATGGACCATTGAGAAAAGAATAGACAACCTCATAAGCTCTACTGAGCCGTCGCAGCCTCCGCCAACGATGGCGATCAACGACGCCAGCATTAGCGAAGGCAACAGCGGGACAGTGAACGTAGTGTTCACGGTGAGCTTATCGGCCGCGAGCGGCAGTACGGTGACGGTAAACTACGCGACCGCCAACAGCACCGCGGTGGCTGGCAGTGACTACACCGCCGCCAACGCTACGCTGACCTTCGGTCCTGGCGAGACGACCAAAAATATTACTGTGACGGTTACCGGCGACACTGCCGTCGAGAACAATGAAACCTTCTTCGTCAACCTTTCGGCGCCTGCCAATGCGACCATCGCCGACGGCCAGGGTCTGGGTACTATCATCAACGACGATACGCCCCCACTTCCAACGGGACTGGTGGGCCAATGGAAGTTTGACGAGAACGCCGGCACGACAGTCGTTGATTCCTCGGGCTATAGCCAGACAGGTACGCTGACTGGCGGTGCATCGTGGGCGATCGGGCAAAGCGCGGCGGCGGTCAGCCTCGATGGCGTAGACGACTATGTCCAGGTCGGTGGCCAATCCAGCCTGACGATGACTAATGCGGCCACCTTCGCTGCCTGGATTTATCCGACCGGCGCCGGCTCAGGAGGCGCCGCAGGTTCCGGTGGGATCATTATTAACAAGGAGGGCGAGTTCGAGATTGCCAGATTCGGGGACGGTACGATCCGGTGGGCGTTTGCCAACAGCAGCCCGGGCTGGGTTTGGACCAGCTCCGGTAGTGTTGCGCCGCTTAATCAGTGGACCCATGTCGCTATTGTCTACGATGCAGGAGTCGTTAAGACTTACGTCAATGGGACACTGATCCACAGTCTCCAGGGGTCGGGTGCGATCGGTGACTCAGCGCCTACGCAGAATGACTTTCGCATTGGTGGACGCCAGTATGCCTCTCAATATTTTCAGGGTCGCATTGACGAATGCCGAGTCTACCGGCAAGTGTTGAGCGCAAGCGAAATCGGCGCGCTGGTGGGCACGGCCCCCTCGCCAAATCTAGCTCAAGGCAAACCCGCGACGCAGTCGAGCACGTATTTGGGCATCGCGGCCTCAGTCGCGGTGGACGGCAATACGAACGGCAACTATTTCTCTCATACTAACTCCGACGCTCAGGCCTGGTGGCAGGTTGACCTGGGAAGCCGGTATGCAATTAACCAGGTCAAGATCTGGAACCGCACCGACTGTTGCGCCGAGCGCCTGACGAATTTCAGCATTAAGGTCTCCGACACACCCTTCGATGGTACCGCCCCGGTTTATTCAACTCCATTCGCTGGTCAGGCCGGCTCACCGTCGGTGATCAGCCTCAATTCCACCGGTCGATATGTGCGTGTTCAATTAGCAGGTACCAATTACTTGTCACTGGCTGAAGTAGAGGTCTTTGGTAACTTAGCGCCGCCGGCGCCGACACCCACACCGACACCAAACGGCACGAATGTGGCCCTTGCATCCAACGGCGGCGTGGCCACCGCTTCTTCCACCACGCCCGCCACCGACTTTCCGGGCATGGAGTTTTATCCCAGCGCCGCCAATGATGGGAGCAAGGACGGCTACAACAACCCGCACAACACCTACTGGCGCGACGGGACTAACGACATCTGGCCCGACTGGTTGCAAGTGGAGTTCAACAGCAGCAAGACGATCACGGAGATCGATGTATTCACGACGCCGGACAATGTTGAGAACAACCCCGGAAATCCGACGGAAGCGACGACCTTCACGCTCTATGGCATTACGACCTTCGACGTGCAGTACTGGAACGGGGCCAGCTGGGTAGTTGTGCCGGGCGGTAGTGTGTCCGGAAATAACAAGGTCTGGCGAAAGTTCACGTTTGCACCTCTTACCACTAACAAGATCAGGGTGTATGTGTATGCGGCGCAGTCCAATGTGATTGCGAACACGCGCAGCCGCATCATGGAGGTGGAGGCTTACGGTACCGCGACGCCGGCTTCATTGACGCTCAATGACGTAACAGTCTCTGAGGGCAGCAGCGGAACCAACACCAGCGCGGTATTCACGGTTAGCTTGTCGCCGGCCAGCACCAACACGGTGACGGTTAACTACGCGACGGCCAACGACATGGCAGTGGCCGGCAGTGACTACACCGCAACCAGCGGCACATTGACCTTTAGCCCCGGCCAGACCAGCAAGACGATCAGTGTGCCTATTATCGGTGACAGCACGGTCGAGAGTGACGAAACCTTCTTCGTCAATCTGTCGGCGCCGTCGAATGCCGTCCTCGCCGACGGTTTTGGCGAAGGCACCATCAGCAATGATGACCTGTCGGCGCAGCCCGCTTTGACAATCAATGATATCTCAGTCCCTGAAGGCAATACGGGACTCACAAATTTCACATTCACCGTCACTTTATTGCCGACCAGCAGCAATACAGTAACGGTAAATTACGCTACCGCTTCCGGGACCGCCGTGGCCGGAAGTGACTACTACTCGGCTAACAACACGCTGACGTTTAGTCCAGGCCAGACTTCCAAGACCATCAGCGTAACGGTGGTCGCAGACACGGTAGTTGAGGCTAACGAGACCTTCTATGTGAATCTCTCGAATGCGACCAACGCCGTCATCACCGATAGCCAGGGCGTAGCCTTCATCAACAACGACGACGTGGCGCCGGCGCCGACGCCTATGCCCACGCGCCTTTGGAGCTTTGACGAAAATGGAGGCGAGATCGCGGCCGATACTTCCGGGACGGGCCAGCATTTTGGCTACCTTCAAAATGGCGCGCGCTGGGTAGCGGGCTTGGTTAATACCGGATTGGCCTTTGATGGAATCGATGATGAAGTCACCACCAGCGGCACCGACCTAAGCAATAACTTCACCGTATCGTTCTGGGCACTGCCGGCGGACACGCATCAAATCGACAACGAAAGCAATACCAACATCGGTGGCACTGTGGGACAGCGTTATGCCCTTTGGCCCACCAACTATCCGGCAGCCGGAGAGGCAGGCGCCGGGATATCCGTCGGTACCAACGGCGTCAGCGTCTACGAACACAGTAGCGGCTACATGCCGGCGCTGCTGGTCTATCCGACCCCCGTGGATCGTTGGACCCATGTGGTAGTCGTCTACGAGAACAGGCAGCCTAAACTCTATCTCAACGGCAACCTGGTGCGCACCGGGCTGGCAAGTCCGAAGAGCGTGGTGCACTTCAATCCGGCCCAGATCGGCGGCGGCAGCTATGGGCACTATGCCGGCGCCCTCGATGACTTGCGCGTATTTGATCGCGCGCTTAACGATACGGAGGTGAAGTCGCTGGTGGTGCCGCCCGGCAGTCCCGGCTTGGAAACTGTCTGGATAGAAGATAGCTTGCCGGCAGGCGCTAACACCGCCGGCTCAGATGAAAGCTGGAACTGGATCCAGTCTAACCCGGCCCCAGTTACCGGCTCTTCGTCACACCAGTCGAGTATCAATAGTCAGAGACATCAGCATCTATTTACCGGGGCCACGAACACTCTGAGCATCGGGACGGGCGACGTCATGTTTGCCTGGGTCTATCTGGATCCGGCCAATCCGCCCCGGGAAATAATGCTGCAGTGGAATGTCAACGGCTCCTGGGACCAGCGTGCCTACTGGGGCGAAGACTTAATTGCCTGGGGCACCAACATGTCTGACAGCCGCCGCCCGGTTGGCTATCTCCCGGCAGCGGGCCAGTGGGTGCGGTTGGAAGTGCCGGCCAAGTCAGTGGGATTGGAAGGTAAGACAGTTAATGGCATGGCCTTTACGCTGTCCGACGGGCGCGCAACCTGGGATCGGATCGGAAAGTATTCCCGGCTGTTCTCCACTGTCGAGTCGTCAGCGCTTAATGAGGATCTTGGGGAAGGCACTTGGCCCTCTTCACTGTCGTTATTCGACCTGCCCTTCGCTCGCCTTACCCGGGGCGCCGTGTCACATCACGCCAGTAAAGGACCCAAGCTTGGTCCTATCGCCGCGATAACGTCACAAACTTCCGGCATAGCCTCGAGTTCGATGACTTCCAAACTGGTCCAGCCTTTGGCGGTGACTAATGAAGAAGCCCAAGATTCGTCCATGAGCGAGGCAGCCTCTCCCCAACAGGCTTCCAGCTTTGCCACTGCCAGTGCGCCGAATACCAGCGTATCCGCGGCGGTAATCGTCGAAAGGATCACTCTGCGCGGTCGGAACAACGAAGTGCTGCGCGAGTATGAAGTGACGAACGGCGACGCCCCGAATCACTGGCGGTGGATCAAGGACTACATCTACGCCGGCAGCAAGCTGCTCGCTTCCGAAGCTGCTGTGCCGGGCGGCGCGTCGGTTGAAATACGACAGTACCACCTGGACCACTTGGGTACGCCGCGTGTCATCAGCAATACAGCAGGCGCCTCCGTAGGCAACTCGCCCTATCAGTACTTCCCGTTTGGCGATGAGGCCGTCGCACCACCCGCTAACGAACGGCTGCGGTTCACCGGACACGAGCGCGACTCCAGCGACCCGTTCCAGCTCGACTACATGCACGCGCGCTATTATTTCCGCGGCGGCGGCGCCGGCAAATTCATGAGCGTCGATCCGGGTAAGGACTGGGATCCGAAAGAGCCACAGAGTTGGAACCTATATGCGTACGCCAGGAATAACCCGCTAGGTCGAACCGATCCCACAGGCCGCTACCAAATATCAACTGGCTTTTGGACTTCAGTTGCGATGCAGGCCGAAAAGCAGAGAGGCATGATTGCTGACGAGCATACTTCACCAGAACTTGCTTCATATTATAGAAAGGAGGCCTGGAATAGTTGCATGGAGGAGGCATATGACAATTTTTGGAAGATGCCGGGAAGTAGGCATCATGAAGGACACTTCATCAAGGAAAAGGCAAAAGAGGGAGCGAAGATAGAAGGAACAGTTACAGGTCTGCATTTCTTGTGGGGATTAATCGGTGGCGAATCAGCGGGGGCGGCTGCGGCAGCGTCGGCTGAAACTGGTGGCTTAGCGATTGTGGCAGTCACAGCCTGGGCAGCAATCGATTTTACGCAAACCGCGGACTGGAAAATGTACCGAGCCCGGCAGAGTTACCTGAGGGATGCGATCGAGGAGTGTGACCGAGTATTCGGTCCAAGTAGCACCTGGCCTTATCGCGATGGGGCTCAGGCGAACCGAGCTATGGAAATACGCCATAGAGAACTAGAGGCGGTTCGAAAACTTGATCCGAGTTTTAAATAATTTATCACTCTTGTTTATGTCCCCAGCAAGGCTGATTTGCGCCGGCTTTTCCACCGGCGCTCGCCCACACTTGTAACCGCTTTTCAACTCTCTCCGAAATAGAATGAACACCTTTAGATCAGCAACCGTCGACATCTTGCTAGGCATCGTTGTCTTCTCATGTATTGGACAAGGCGCGATTCAAGATGGCGCGCCTGCCGACCGAGACGCGATCGCGGTTAAGAACTGGTTGTCCAGATCAGCGAATCCCGTGAAAACGTTCGAGGCAGGTGAGGATTTCGTCGATCTAAAGCCGCTGAAATCAATTCTGAAGAATGTTTCAGTGGTTGGTCTCGGCGAAGGTTCGCATGGCACGCGTGAATTCTTTCAGCTAAAGCATCGCATGATTGAATTTCTCGTGACAGAGATGGGATTTAGTTTACTCATCGCGGAAGTCAACTATTCGACATCGCTTGTTATTGATGACTATCTTCTTTCCCGTGGAGACCATACCCACGCAGAGTCCATACCAAAGCCATGGCCCATGGATACTCTGGAATGGACCAACATGCTGGATTGGGCCCGAGACTACAATCGCGGCGTCCCCGAAAAACGGAAGATCAGGTTTGTGGGCTATGATTCCAAGCCCAACAAAAACGTTCTTCCTACTGTAATCAACTATCTACGGCGCGTGGCCGTTGATCAGGTTGAATTTGCCAAAAATGCCTTAAGTCCAGTAGTAGACGAACCATCAGTTGAATCCGATCTTGCCGTTACGTTGCCAGGCGCCGGGCGTCCCCAGAGATCGTCGGAAGAAAAGGAGCAAATCCGCAAGAACCTTTCGACGTTGTTGACGTTTTTCAGTTCGAATCGGACGAAGTTTGTGCGTCTTACTTCGCCCGGTGAATTCGATCGAGTCGAGCATCTGGTGCGAACAGTCGCACAATATGACGATACTTTTAGTCGGCGCTGGGTCAGTCAGAGCGATCGACTGACAACCGGAATTGCAATTAGAGAGCAGTATGCAAATGAAAATATCCAGCGGTTCATCAACCGGCACACAGACGGCCGCAAAGCTATTATCTGGGCACATAACGGTCACGTTTCGAAGGGCTTTATTTACGCGGACGTGCCAACTCTAGGGTCTTATCTGCACAAGGAATTCGGCCGGTCATACTATGCGATGGGATTTTTGTTTGATCGCGGGACATTTCAAGCCAGGAATCTCGACCAAGAGGATTCAGGTTACGGGGGCGTCCAGGAATTCGTGATAAAGCCCTCGAGCCCTGAATCGATTGAATGGTATTTCGCGCGGCCACCAATCAAGAATTATTTTATCGATTTCAGAACGACAGCTGATAACCCCAATATAAGAAGTTGGCTTAATACCCCTCGACCAATGAGATACCTTCTGGGAGGAGGGTTCTCATATAGATGGGCTGCCGAAGTCTACACCCGCCCAATTATCATTGGTGAGTATTACGACGGTATCGCTTTTGTGGCAGAGGCTACCAGGGCCCGGCCCAATGTCGGTGGTATTAGAGACCCTCTCAAGAGAAGCTAAGCCTTGCTTTGCGCCTTGGCTAACTGCCGAATGGGCGCGGTAAGTTTGCCTCTGATTTTGTCCATCGAAATTGTCAGAAGGGAACATCGAAAAAGATCAACGTCGATCCTTTTCTTGAGTCCAAATGATGGTTGAAACGCCGAGCTGGCTGCAACCTTGCACGCTCTGTGAGGCAAGTTCGAAAACCCAGCTAGTCCACTTTTGGAAAGTTCATCAACTCAATTATTTTTTGAAATCGGGGCTCAGATCGCAAATCATCAAACGCGGGATCGATGTTCAAAAATACCATCCAGGCGGCCCTTTCAGAATAAGCCTTCTCGAGCCAGCACAGGGCCTTTTCCTTCTCATGGAGTCCTGCATGGATGAGCGCGAAAGTATACGGTGACACATAGCTGTGTTCCGAGAGCTCCTGCAACTCACTCGCGATTCGAAGGGCTACATGCGTATCTCCAGCCCGGCCAAAGGCGTAAGCCAACAAAGCCCATACTTGCTGAGTGTATTCGGCAGGCCCTACTTTTTCGAGATGTTTAATGGCGTCCTGATATTCTCCACCGTACAGCAACGCGGAGCCTAAATAAAAATGGCCCTGAGGGAATCCGCAATCCAGCTCTAAAGCTCGTCGAAAGAATTCGATTGCTTTCTCATATTCTCGTTTGTAGTAAAAAGGCAGGCCCAAAATGGTATGTAAATGTAGTGAAGTTGGATCGAGGGCCTCAGCTTCTTTCATTACTGCCGACGCTTCATCAAATCGCCGCATCATCAGCAAGTACCATGCGTACCAGTGACGGGCCGGCGTGTACGCAGGGTCCAATTCGATTGCACGCAAATATTCTTTTTCCGCATTGGACCAATTCCATTCGTGAAAAAGAGAGACCTCGCCGAGCACGGCATTAGCCTCTGCGGAATGTCCGTCTATCTTGATCGCTTCCAAAGCTGAAGTTTTCGCGATTGGGAACGCCTCTCCGGGCGCCATGTAAAGATATTCTCCCAGCAGAGAATATGAATCCGCCATAATGCAGTGGGCCAACCCGTACTTTGGATTGATCGAGAGGGCACGTTGAGCGTAGTCGACAGCCCTTTCCAGGCCTTCCTGGGTTCGCGTGTTCCAGAAATAGCGACCCTTGGTGCAAAACTCAAAGGCTTCGTGGTCTGCCTTGCCCGATCTGAATCCGTTCTGCTTAGGTGGGACCAATCTAAGCGTCAACTCGGGAGTAACATGGGCCGCGATGGAATCCTGAAGTGTAAAAATGTCAGTAAGATGTTCATCACATGTGCTGGCCCACATAGTGGCCCCATCCTTAACCCTGATTAGTTGTGTTGATACTCTCAGGCGGTCGCCTGAAAGTTGATATGTCCCGTCGAGAAGTGAATCAACCGATAATTCCTGCGCAGCAACCATAGGATCTTGACTTGAATCGCGATACTTCAAGACCGCTGTGGTCGGGCGCACCGAGATTTGTTTGAGGTTGCCGGTCAAGCGGTTTATTAAAGTATCGGCTATACCTGCACCGAGCGAGTCGATCGTCTTGGCGCCGAGGTTCTTGAATGGCAGCACCGCGAGCGACGGCACTTGATCGCCAGGCTCGTTGTCCCCGTTTGCGCGTCTCAAAATAGGAATAGCGGGCATCCGTTCATTGATTTCCTTAACCTCGGCGACAAAGCGATAACCTCGCTTGGGAATGGTTTCGATGTACTGCCGGCCACCCGTGAGTTCCCCGATCATCTTTCTCAACAAAGAAATGTTTTGCGTCAAGCTGGTTTCTTTCACAAAGCATTCTGGCCACAGCAAGTCGATCAGCTTCTCTTTTTCGAGAACATAACCACTGTTGGAAACCAATAACAATAAGGTATCGAATAATTTTGGCGGGAGTGGAACCTCCTCACCATTTCGTTGAAGCAGCCGCTGGCTGTCGTCGAGACGGAAAGGCCCGAATTCGTAAAATCGCCGGCTTTGGTCAGACATTTTTCGTATTAATGAAACCCTGGTCTCCATCGTAGGATGTTATTTCCACGGCTTGGGATGCAAAGCAGCCAAACAGAGCGGACCGGAATTGAGTTTGGTGCGTTCGAGAAATTTTCCCGGCAATAAACGCGTCTGTCTGACGTTCGTCCGAAAGGGTCGGGTCGGGTACGAACTAGAGGTCGTTATGTTGAAGTAGACGCGACGGCGGTGATAGCCGAGCGTGTGTTTGCCTAATTATTTTGGTATTTGAAAAAGATTTGTACTCCTATGACTTCACCAGATCGTGGGGATAAAAACCTTCAATGTCGTCGGAACAATAGGGGAGGTAAAGTAGGGCAAAGCGTGTCATGAAAATGGAGTCTGAAGATTAAAGTGAATGTAATCCCTCAATGGTAGCCGCCACAAAAGGTCGGATCTGCCTTCTCATTGAAGAACGCGACTCGGACTAATGTGTTCCGTTTATGGAACAAGGACGATCTTCCCGAACGCTCCAGGCGCCATGACTCGACGATGAGCCTCGGCCGCGGAAGCGAGAGGCAACTCAAGTCCGACTTGTGGGCGCAGTGTTCCATTTTCGAGCCCCGCGCGAATAGATGCGTGAATGCTTAGAGCCTCCGCGTCAGGTGTGTTCCACAAAACCATTCCAATGATTGATGCCTGTCGTGACATGATCTCTCGAGGATTGATTTGAACCTCCCCTCGACTGCCAATTACTATTACCCTGCCCAAGGGAGCCAGGAGCTTTAAGTCGTTACCCAGATTCACATTTGCAAGCATCTCAAGAATTACGTTGACGCCGCACCCATTCGTCGCTGCCATAATCGCATCTTGATAATCGGGGGACTGGTGATTGAAAACGTGACGGGCACCCTCGGCCTTCACTAATGCTAGTCCTTTTTCCGATCCCGCCGTGCCGATGGTTGTAATTCCGGCCGCCCTCGCCCATTGCAAGGCGGCAATACCTACCCCACCACTAGCACCGTGAATGAGAACTGTTTCCGCCGGCTGTGTGTGGGCCAACTGGAAAAGCGCTCGATACGCTGTGCCATAGGGCACCCAAATGCCGGCACCTTGGGCGAAGGTTACGTTTGGTGGTAGCGGATGGACTTGAGCGCGCGTGCATAATGTGAATTCCGCATAGGCGCCACTGATAGTCCCCGTCGTAAACACCCGATCTCCGAGTGAAAGATCTTTAATTTCTGAGCCAATAGATTCGACCACGCCGGCTGCATCAGAACCAGGTGTGAAGGGAAGAGGGGGGTTGCGAGCGCCATAAGCGCCTGCTCGCATGTAAGTGTCGTAAGGATTGATTCCCGCGGCTTTGACCTTTATCAACACTTCGGCTGGTCCAGGCGAAGGCACGCTAATCTCCTCGAGTTTCAATAACTCTGGCCCACCGAATTCATGAACGCAAATGCTTTTCATAGATATGCTGCCGATTTCATTATTGCCAGTTGAAAACGCACGCTGGGGATGTGCTAAATGTTTCGTAAGGCCGTCAGCGGATCGACTCGCGAAGCTCTCCGGGCGGGGAGATAACTGGCAAGCAGAGCGACAGCTGAAAGCGACAAAGAGATGCCGACAAAAGTAAACGGGTCGTTTGCACTCACCCCATACAGCAAACTTCCCATCACGCGAGTTAAGGCAAACGCCGCCGCCAGTCCTATCACGACACCCATGGTGGCCAGCTTCGCTCCGTCGCGCAATACCATCCTCATGACATCTATAGCTCTGGCCCCCATCGCCATGCGAATGCCAATCTCGTTCGTACGCTGGGCCACGATGTAAGCCATCACTCCATAAATGCCGACGGCCGCGAGCAAAGCGGCTATCACCGCAAACACCAGCAGCAACGACATGCTAAAGCGACGTTGCGCAAGCGATCCCGAAACGATCTCTTCCATTGTCTGCACCTGCGAGATGGGGATCTCTTTATCTAAAGAGCGCACAGCGTTTCGAATGCCCGGTAGAAGGTTTTTTGGCTCGCCGTTCGTGCGGGTCACCAGAAATACATTTCGCAGCGCATTCGGATACGGGTTCTGGCTCATGGGTACATAGATCGCTGGATTGATGTCCGCATCCAATCCCACTAACTTTACATCTCCGACGACACCGACAATTTCGCGCCACTTGGAGGGGTCGGGAAAGATCTGTATCCGCTGGCCAATCGGGTTTGCATCAGAAAAGAATTTCGCGGCCATCGTCTTGTTGATGATTACGACATCGGGCGCATTGTTCATTTCTTGATCGGTAAAGTCACGACCATCCAAAATGGGGATTCCCATAGTTTTGAAATAGTCCCCGGTAACGGCGCGGTAGTCAGTAACAGGCGAGTTTTCCGGGGCCACCGGCTTGCTTTGAATGGTAAAGGTGGTCGAGGGATTGAATCCAACCATCGGCAAACGGATGTTAAAGGCCGCGGATTCGACGCCAGGTTGCCTTCGGATCTCAGTGGCCAACCGGTCATAAAAGCGTGCCTGCGCCGGGATATCCGGATAGCCGGCCGAAGGTATCCCAATGCCAACCGTGAGCACGCCCTTCGGGTTGAAGCCGGGAGCGACGCTGTTGAGTGAAAGGAAGCTGCGAATCATCAGACCCGCAGCGACCAGCAGTACCAGGGCAACTGCAATCTCTGAAACGACCAGGCCGCGCAGCAACCGCTGATTCGTGACGCTGCCTGTCATGCCTCGCCTTCCCTCTCGCAATGCTCCCATTGTTTTGTTGGTCGACAATCGCAAGGCTGGTACAAGTCCAAATACTACACCGGTCAAAAGCGACAGCAGCGCCGTGAAACCCAGCACGCGAAGGTTGACGCCAATCTCCGCCGCACGCGGAATAGTGGCGGCGCTGATTCCGACCAAAGCAGGGACGCCGGCTAACGCGAGCAGTAATCCGAGCATGCCCCCGATGGCGCTTAAGAGAAGGCTTTCGACGATCATTTGCCGAATGAGCTGAATGCGAGTTGCGCCCAGAGCGGTGCGAATGGCAAATTCAGTGCGCCGCGCAGACCCTCGCGCCAGAAGCAGACTGGCAACGTTGCCACAGGCGATCAGCAGGACGCAGCAAACTGCCGCCAACAAGAGCATCAAAGCCGGGCGCACCGGACCGACTATCTGCTCCTGCAATGGGATCAGGTTATACCCAAAGCCGTTGTTGATAGCAGGATACTGCTGCGCCAGTCGGGTTCCGATCGTGTCTAGCTCCACGCGCGCGCGCGGCAGCGTGACGCCGGGCTTCAATCTTCCGATAAGGCGCAGGAACGCAGCCCCGCGCTCAATCTCCTTGGGCTGAAAGATTGCGGGAACATAAACATTTGTATCCGGCGTCGGATAGTAAATACCGGACGGAAGGACGCCGACGATTGTGTAGCTCTTGCCGTCGACAGTCAGCGATCGACCTACTGCGCTTGCATCGCCACCATAATGCTGCTCCCAAAGGCCGTGACTAATCATCACCACCGGCTGCGCGCCGGGCTGATCCTCCCCACTAAGGAAGTCACGACCGACTATGGGTGTTACTTTGAGCACGGAAAAAAGGTTCGCAGAGACTCGCGCTCCGTTAGTTCGCTCCGGCAGGTCTCCATCGTTGAGGATGAAGGGTTGCGGTCGAGTAAAAGCGATTTGTTCGAAGACCTGGTTCTGTTCTTTTAGATCGTTGAAGTTGGGAACAGACTCGGGGTTTTGGTCGGACCGGGTGGCAAGCCTTGTCCGCCAGATAACGACCAATTCGTCAAACCTTTCAAAAGGTAGCGGGGCCAATAACACGGCATTCACGACACTGAAGATTGCCGTGTTGAGACCAATACCGAGCGCCAATGTGATTACGGCCACAACCGCAAACAACGGGCGTTTGCGCAACCCGCGCAGGCCATATCGAACGTCTTGCAATAAATTATCTAACATCGATGTCCTTTTCTTTCTAAGAGGAGCGGCGCAAAAAACCTGGTGGATACATTGTCTCCTCTGCCTTGCGATCACCTTAAAGAATTACTCCAAGTGGCTATACCTCTCCTCGAGGTCCAACTTCACGAATGCGGGCAATCCGTTCAAGGCGTGGCCTCGCCAATGCCAGGTAGTCATTCGCGTTCATTACTATGGAGCGATCTAAGCGCGCTGCATTGAAGTAGATTTCGTCGTTCTCCATAAGTGATGGGTCGGCGATCAATTCCAACTGAGAGTTAAATGAGAACGGCAGAATTGTTCCCGCAGCACTGCCAGCGAGACTCTCGGCGACATGCGCGGACGCAAACGAGATATAGGTGGCGTTCATTAACGACTTGACGACATCCAGATTCACAAGCGCGTCTCCGGGAACGACGCCAAGTACATACTTAGTGATTTTCTTTCCGATTTTGACCATCATCACAATACACTTCGCCGCCTGGCCCACCGGGTGTCCGCGCAGTTGGCTGACAATTTCTGTTTGACCTTCCGGAGCGTGCTCGATGAGTCGATATTGGGCTCCATGCTCATCAAGAAAAGCGATGAGTTCGGCATAAGCATCTCCCATAGTGTCAAAGCCCTCATTTGGTTTCGGTGCGGCCGATGCACTTTTTGTCGCACACATTTGAAGCTAAAACCTTCTCACGCCACTTCGGCAATCAAGTCGATTTCCACGCAACAACCGAACGGAATCTGGGCCACCCCGAACGCGGCCCTCGCGTGGGTGCCAATCTGTCCGAATACTTCCTGCAGGAGCTCCGAAGCGCCGTTGGCAACGAGGTGTTGTTCGATAAAATTGATATCGCTGTTCACCAGCACCATTATCTTGATAATCCGCTTGACCTTGTTCAGATCGCCAATTGCTGCATGCAGAGTTCCGAGAAGGTCGATTGCTATTGCACGCGCCGCTTCCTGGCCCTGATGCGTGGTGAGTTGTGACCCAAGCTGACCGACCCACGGCTTCCCATCCTTTTTCGCTATGTGACCCGACAAAAAGATCAGGTTGCCCGAACGAACGAAAGGTACAAAAGCGGCTACCGGCGCAGTGGCTTCGGGAAGGGCGATCTCAAGCGATGCTAATTTGTCATATACAGACATTCATTCCTCCTCAAATCTTCGACAAACTGCGAACTATGCTCCCTGGTGTGTTCTTTTTTTGCTCGACTAAAATCTACGGCTTCGGTGTTGCCTCCACACACAACAATCCCGACACGCTCTCCGGGTTCGGCGCTGTATCGCCGCGACAGGAGAGCAGCGAAGGCTGCGGCGCCACCGGGTTCTGCTACTACTCGAAACGACTTCCAGATCGCCCGCTGTGCCTCGACGATCTCCTCGTCGGAAACCAGGATCACGTCATTCACGTATTGCTGGGCGATTGGAAACATGAGTTTGCCCACGCGTTTGGGAGCCAGTGAATCAGCAGCAATCCCTCCCGCCGGCGAGTCCACTGGTTCGCCGGCTCTTAAAGCCCGCTCGAGGGTTGGTGCCGCTTCCGGCTCAACGCCTACGATCTTCAACTTTCCTGAGTACCAGCCCGCGATTCCGCCGATGAGGCCCCCGCCCCCCACAGCAATCAAGAGCGAGTCGATCTCGGGGCATTGCTGCTCAAACTCAAGCCCTACGGTGCCCTGACCGAGCAGCGTTTCCACACCGTCATATGCATGAATCGCCAATGCGCGAGATCGAGTCAACCATTCTTCACTGGCGAGCGCCGCATCGGCATAGTGCTCTCCGGCTATCACCAACTCCGCGCCATATTCCTTGATGCGTTCGATCTTTGCGGGCGAAGCTATCGAGGGGACGAAGATTTTCGCAGGCTTGCACAGCTTCATTGCCGCGAAAGCAACTGCGACCCCATGGTTCCCTCCCGAGGCAGCGACGACGCCGGCTTGAGGCACGTCATTCATCAGCATGTTTGTGAAGGCGCCACGTGGCTTAAACGAGCCTGAATGCTGAAAGAGCTCCAGTTTGAATACGACCTTGATCGAATCCAAACCAAACTCAGCCCCGTCGATCTCTATTACCGGGGTCCGCCGAACATGTGGACGGATGACACGCTCCGCGGCCTGAATCCGCGCTCGAGTCACCGCGCACTGAGTCTTCATGAGCACTGGCCTCCTCTGCTATTCTAGTCGTCGCTTGCAATCAAGGGCAGCGGTTACTATACTTCGTCAGTTGGCTAATTGTCTATATGAACTTTGATCACGCATTTCGAGCGCTCGCAAATGAGCGCAGACTCCAAATCCTGGAGTGGCTGAAGAAACCCACGAAACACTTTCCCCCTCAGGTGGATGGAGATTTGGAGGACGACGGGGTGTGCGGATTGCTAATCGCGAAGAAGCTTCGCATTAGCCAGCCCACCGCCAGTGAACATCTAAAGATCCTAACGCGCGCCGGGTTTCTGCGTGGCAAACGGATCAAGAAGTGGACGTTCTACAAACGCAACGAAGCTGCAATTGAGAAAATCAAACGCCACATCCTGGTGAAGGTCTGACGTTAGACTCTAAAAGCCGGTATCAGTCATGGCAGAGGACAGACGAGATAGAACGAAGTTCTGGACGGCGCCGGATTTACAAGGGCTGCAGCTTCTGAGCGCAACTTTTGTTACGCATTCTTTTCCTCGCCATTTGCACGATACGTATGTGCTGGCCGTCCAAGAGCGAGGAGCGGAAAAATTCGACTGCCGGGGAGCGTCCTGGGTCGCGCCTGCTGGTAGTCTCGTCACTATCAATCCTGGAGAAGTTCATAACGGCCATGCGGCAGATCGGGAGCTGTGGGCGTATCGAGGCATATATCCCGATCCATCTTTGCTGAAAGAGGTTGCTGATCAATGTGGGGGCCGTACGCCAGCCTTACCCTATTTCCCATCGCTTGTTGTTTTCGACCGCGACCTCGCCCAGGCGTTCTCGCGCCTGCATCGCATTCTGGAGACATCGCGCGAAACGCTTGAACGTCAGACAGCTTTTGCGATAACGCTGTCCCAATTAATCACGAGACATGCCGCCAACAGATCTCCAATCAGACCAGTCGGCGCCGAGAGACGCTCAATCAAGATCGTAGGGGACTATATTACTTCGCACCACAACCAAAATCTTTCTCTCAAAGAGCTTGCGAACCTGGCGGGTCTAAACCCCTTCTACCTGGTTCGTGCTTTTCGCAAAGAGATGGGTTTGCCGCCGCATGAATTCCTCACGCAGGTACGCGTTGCGCGTGCGATGAAACTCTTATCCCGTGGCCTGCCGATAGCAGATGTTGCCCTGGAAACAGGTTTCGTGGATCAGAGCCACCTCAGCAATCGCTTCAAACGGATCGTTGGGGTCACGCCAAAGCAGTTCGCTCAAGGGTCAACTTCATACAAGACCATTTCCCAGCCGTCATGAGAACCTAACTTAGGGAAGATTGAAATCCTTAAATGCCGGCCATTTGCGTGCCGCAGCCTGATCATCTGCATAGTTCCAGTTGAGGAGAATTAGTATGCCTAAACACATCGGTATTGTTGGGTGCTCTGCCGAAGGCGCCGCCCTTTGTTACAAGACGATCTGTATTGAGGGCGCCGGCATGTTTGGCCCGTACGCTCATCCTGAAGTCTCAATGAACACCTCTTCGTTCGCTGATTACGTAGCGTGTATCCATAAAGATGACTGGAAGGGTGTTGGTGATTTGATGCTTTCTTCAGCGAACAAGCTGGCAAAGATAGGGGCTGACTTTTTGATCTGTCCGGATAACACAATTCATCAGGCCCTTTCGTACGTTCTCCCGCAATCCCCTTTGCCCTGGCTACACATTGCCGAAGTAGTCGCCGGGGAAGCGGCTGCACGCGGCTTTCATCGCCTGGGTTTGACGGGCACTCGTTGGCTTGTAGAGAGCGAGGTCTATCCAGAACAGCTTGCGGCATCCGGCTTGGCGTATGTACGGCCGAGTGCCACGGAGCGAGAAGAAATCAACCGTATCATCATGGAGGAATTGGTTTACGGTGTGTTCAAACCTGAGGCCGTCACATACATTCAGCAGGTCATCCAGCACCTGAAAGAGCAAGAGTGCGATGCTGTCATATTGGGCTGTACCGAGCTTCCTTTGATAATTAATGACGGAAACTCAGCGCTGCCGACGCTTAATTCCACCCGTTTGCTCGCCCGGGCTGCACTCGAGAGTGCGACGCCTAAACCTGTTGCCCTGAATTGAGCTTGGAACATTTCAAGAGGGAAGAAATTCATGAAAAGGATAGGGCCAAGTTATTTCTGATCCGAGTGACGGGTTGATTGGAATGAAAACAGTAGGAATCGTCGGGGGCATCGGGCCGGAGTCAACCATCGAGTATTACCGGTTGATCATCGCTGCGTGGCGCGAGCAAACGCAAGATCGGAGTTACCCGTCAATCATTATTAACAGCATAGATCCAACGAAATTGCTCGACCTGATTAAGGCCGACAGACTTACCGAACTGACTGAGTATTTATTGATTGAACTGCAACGACTGGCGTGGGCGGGCGCCGATTTTGGCGTACTGGCATGTAACGTGGCCCACGTGGTTTTTGATGCACTGCGTGATAGGTCGCCTATCCCGCTTATCAGCATTGTGGAGGCGACCTGCCAGGACGCCAGCCTTCGTGGGCTAAAGCGCATCGGCTTGTTCGGTACAAAGTACGTAATGCAAGGGCGCTTCTATTCCGAAATATTCAATCAAGCCGGTATCAGTCTGATAGCGCCGGCGCTGGATGAACAGGAATTCATCCATGAGAAATACCTGAACGAATTGGCCGTTGGCGTATTCCTGGCGGAAACCCGTAATGGCCTGTTGGCTATTGCTGAACGATTAAGAGTGGAAGAAGGGATAGAAGGTCTGATCCTCGGCGGTACTGAGATTCCTCTTATCCTGCGGGAAGCGTCGTCGGATCAAAAGATACCTTTTCTGAATACAACCATGATTCATGTCGGACAAGTAATGGCTGGCCTTTTTTCTGAAAAGTGCGATGCCTGATTCTGAGCTGAACGGCTGCTGGTGAGAATGCAATGCGTGTAATAGTTATGGGAGCCGGTGGCGTCGGAGGGTACTTCGGGGCCCGGCTGCTGCATGGTGGATGCGACGTTAAGTTTGTCGCCCGCGGCGAGCACCTGGCCGCGCTCCGCAAACACGGCCTCAAAGTTAAAAGCGAACTGGGAAACATAGTGTTGCCTCGCGTCTGCGCGAGCGATGACCCAGCCAGCCTGGGACCGGCCGACGTGGTGCTGATGTGCGTCAAGTTGTGGGACACAGAAAGTGCCGCCCGTTCGCTACACCCGGTGGTAGGGCCACACACCACGGTGATCTCATTACAGAATGGCGTCGAAAAAGAAGATGTACTGCGCAGAGTGTTAGGCGACCGGGCCGTGCTTGGCGGCCTTTGCTACATCAGCTCCAACATCATCGCCCCAGGTGTGATCAGCCAAACCGGCACGCTGCAGAAACTGCTGGTCGGGGAGTTGGACGGTTCGGTTTCTGAGCGCACGGAAATATTCCTTGCTGCCTGCCAACGCGGGGGGATTGCAGCCGAGATAAGTTCCGACATTCGGCGAGCAATCTGGGAGAAGTTTGTCTTCATAGTCGGCGTGTCGGCGGCGACGACATCCATGGGCCACTCCATCGGTCCCATTTGTGCTAACGCACAGACGCGTGAATTTTTGCTGGATCTAATGCGCGAGGTGGTGTCGGTCGGCCGCCCGCAAGGCGTCAATATCGACGAACAGCTTGCCGAGGAAAAGCTCGCTTTCTGTGACGGGCTTCCAGCCGAGATGACCTCGTCAATGCATACTGATTTCGAGCGAGGACGACGACTGGAACTCGCATGGCTGAGCGGCAGTGTAGTTAAACTCGGCAGCATGTTGGGCGTTCAGACGCCGCTGAACCGGGCCGTGAGTGATATTTTGGCGCTACATGCGCAAGGGAAGCGTCACGAGGCAAAACAATAGCGACAATTTGGATTGCGAACTCAATTGCCGTCTGTTTCTGTGTGTCTTGAAACTCTAAATTGGCTCGATTCCAGCCCACGCTTGATCACGTTCTGAACAATCTATGCTTACTTTCAATGACATCCTCAAGGCGCATGAACGGTTGCGCGGTGTGGCGCACCGCACGCCCGTGCTGACCTCTCGGCAGTTCAACGAGCAGGCTGCCTGTGATGTCTACTTCAAGGCCGAGAATTATCAGCGCGTGGGCGCATTTAAGTTTCGCGGTGCGTACAACAAGATCGCCTCGCTCACCGAAGAAGAGCGGCGGCGCGGCATTCTCGCCTACTCTTCGGGCAATCACGGGCAGGCAACCGCACTCGCCTCAATGCTCTTCGGCGTCCCGGCCACTATCGTCATGCCGCATGACGCACCAAAGATGAAAGTAGCTGCGACCCAAGATTACGGTGCGGAGGTGATCTTTTACGACCGTTACCGCGAGAACCGCGAGGCCGTCGCCGAGCGCATCTGTACCGACCGTGGGATGACCCTAGTGCCCCCCTTCGACGACTACTTAGTCATGGCCGGCCAGGGTACGGTGGCGCTCGAACTGCTGGAAGAAGTTCCGGGGTTGGATTTTGTGCTGACTCCGTGTGGTGGCGGCGGGCTGCTCGCCGGGTGCGCGACGGCGGTCAAGCACTTGCGCCCCTCGATCCGGGTCTTCGGCGTCGAGCCGGAGGCGGGCGATGACACCCGGCAATCCCTGCGTAAGGGCGAGCGGGTCGAGATCAAGGTGCCACGCACGATCGCCGACGCCTTGCAATCTCTTCCCGGCAGGCTGACCTTCTCGATTATCAAAGACTTAATTGAAGACGTCTTGCTGGTCAGCGACGAAGAGTTGATCGAGACCATGCGTTTTACCCTGGAACGGATGAAGGTGTTGGTCGAGCCCTCAGGTATAGCAGCAGCAGCAGCCGTGCGCCACCGGAAGTTCGATTTCACGGGCGGGCGCGTCGGCGTCGTGCTGTCAGGCGGCAACGTCGACTTAGCTAAGCTCGCGGGATACCTGGAACAGGTTTGATAGTTGTTCCAGTTGCGTAAGACACCGAGGTTGCCTCTCAGCGAAGAGTGCACGGTCAAGACCGAAGACCGCTTCCCCGAAGTGCGGGCACAAATTAGAGAAGGCATAACACCTTGACTCCCCTGAAAACCGATTCAAGGAGAATCTTAGCTATGAAAGAAGAAACACTTGATCCGGAGAATTGGGAAGAACTGCGACAGCTCGGACATCAAATGATTGACGACCTGTTGGATTGGCAAAAGACGTTGCGTGAACGTCCCGTGTGGCAGCCAATGCCTAATGAGGTGAAAGCTCAGTTCCAACAAAGCCTGCCTCTCGAACCGCAAGAAATAAAAAAAGTCTACAAAGATTTTTTGACAGACGTGCTGCCATATCCGAATGGCAACCAGCATCCCCGTTTTTGGGGGTGGGTGCATGGAACAAGCGCACCGTTTGGTATGTTGGCTGAGATGCTGGCTGCAGGTATGAATCCGAATGCCGGATTCGGTGAGCAGTCCGCCGTTTACGTTGAGAAGCAGGTAATTGATTGGTGTAAAGAAATGCTTGGCTTTTGTTCAGAGGCGAGTGGCATCCTCGTTAGTGGCTGCACTATGGCCAATCTCACCGGGTTAACCGTTGCCAGGAATACCAAGGCAGGGTTCAACGTGCGAGAACAAGGCTTGCAATACTCAAATGCCAGGATGATGTTGTACGGCTCGCGTGAAACTCATACTTCGATTCAAAAAGTGATTGAGGTTTTAGGGCTCGGCAGTGAATCATTGCGGCGCATACCCGTTGATTCAGATTTCCGGATCGATCTGACGGCACTTAAGCGAGTCATTTCCGAAGATAAAGCTCGAGGACTGACGCCGTTTTGCGTCATCGGCAACGCCGGCACCGCCAACACCGGCGCCACTGATGATCTGAACGGTCTGGCGGATATCTGCGAAAGTGAAGACTTGTGGTTTCACGTTGACGGTGCGTTCGGCGCGCTCGCCGCACTATCGCCTCAACACCGCCCAATCGTGAAAGGGATCGAACGCGCTGATTCGCTCGCCTTCGATTTGCACAAATGGATGTCCATGCCATACGAGGCCGGCTGTATTCTGATTCGTCATGATGAAAAACATCGCCAGTCCTTTTCTTCTTCCGGCGCCTACCTTCTGCCTCTGACGCGGGGCGTAGCAAGCGGCATCTGGTTCAGCGACTATGGCGTGCAGTTCTCGCGCGGCTTTCGCGCGTTGAAAGTCTGGCTGTCAATCAAACAAAATGGGATAAATAAATATCGGCGACTGATTGAACAAAATATCTCGCAAGCGGCTTATCTGGCTTCTCTGATTGATGCATCGCCTGACGTTGAACTACTTGCTCCGGTTGCTCTGAACATCGTTTGTTTCAGATTTGTGAAGCGGGATTTGTCCGAAGATCAGCTTACCGAATTAAACAAAGAGATCTTGCTGAGGTTGCAGGAAGCCGGAATTGCGATTCCGACTTATACGACCATCGACGGAAAATTTGCCCTGCGATGCTCTATTACCAATCACAGAAGCCGCCGTGAAGATTTCGATCTGCTTATTGAAAATGTTGTTAAGTTCGGTAAGGAAATTACTTGAAAGAACGACGGCAAACCTCCCATAAATCCAGAGGCGCCCATCATAAAAGCCACGCGCCCTGGCGACTATCAAATTGCTTCTGGGACTCTTCAAGGGTCAAGTTCATACAAGACCACTTCCTCGCACTCATGAGAGCCTAACTCGCTCGTACACTTTCACATTTGGTTTGCGCCGACGACCGCCGTCTGTGTTCGCCGGACTCTGCGAGATGATGGCTTTTCTACTGGCCTCTCGCAGTGCCAATTTTAGAAAAAGGAATAAGGTGAACCGTTCATTCTTGCCCGCCACAGCCTTCATCGATCCGCGCGGCGGCAACAGGCAGGAAATCGAGGGCCTGATCAGTCGAGTCGCTTCGCTCTTGATGCCCTACCTGATGGAGGCTGCAAACCGGTCCCCACTGCCGGAAGCGTCCCTCGTGGAAGAGCCGATCCCGATGGACGGCGTGGGTGAAGACACACTACTAGAAAAACTGCGTCCAATAATTGCTGGGTCGATGAACAACGCGAACCCAGGCTACATTGGCCACATGAACTCGATGCCGACGACGATGTCGATCGTCGGCGACCTCGTGGCCTCGGCGCTGAGCAACAACATGCTCTTCCAGGAAACCTCGCCGATCTTCACGCCGCTCGAATTAATGCTGATGAGACAGTTCGCGCGCCTTTTTAACCTCGGCGAGCAGGCCGGCGGGGTGTTGCTGGGTTCCGGCTCAATGGCCAACCTGCAAGCTCTGGCGGTGGCGCGCAATTTCAGGTTTGGTGGTACGAGCGAGTTTGGCGTCGGCCCACTGTCGAGACCGCCGGTCGTTTTGGCCTCGGAGGTAGCGCACGCCTCTGTCCGCAAGGCGGTGATGGTCCTGGGGATGGGTTCGTCAGGCGTAGTCACGGTCGCCGCGGACGAGAACTCACGGATGCGGCCGGAGAGCCTGCTCGAAGAGATCACGAAGGCAAGAGCAAGCGGGCGTGAGCCATTCTGTGTCGTCGCCACTGCCGGGACAACCGTAACAGGCAACATCGACCCGCTGGGGGAAGTGGGAGTGATAGCGCGCAACCATGGCCTCTGGTATCACGTGGACGCCGCCTACGGTGGCGCGCTCATCTTGTCCGATGAGCACAAGCACCGCTTGGATGGAATTGAGACGGCAGACTCCATCACGTTTAATCCGCAGAAGTGGCTCTACGTCAGCAATGGCTGCGCGATGGCCCTGTTCAGGGATATGCGCGGAATGGAGAAAGCGTTCCGGGTGCCTTCGCCTTACGCCGGTGGCGGCGATGCCGTGACCAATCTCGGGGAAATCACCGTCCACGGCAGCCGTCGCGTTGAAGTCCTCAAGCTCTGGCTTTCGCTGCAACACCTCGGCAGGCGTGGCTATGGCCGGCTCGTAGATGAAGGATGTCGCCTCACGGAATACCTACGTTGTAAGGTCGAGGGTAGGCCTTATCTGCGTGCTGCCGGGGATCCGGACACAAACATCCTGTGCTTCCGCGCAACGTCTCCCGGCGCCGATGTCGCCCGTCTCGACGAATTGAACTTGAAGCTTCAGAAGTTCCTCCTGCGCGAGCGCGGACTATTCCTCTCTTGTCCGCCGTACAGAGGCGCACGCTTACTGCGAGCGATACTGCTTAACCCTTTTGCCGACGAGCAGTTGGTTGATGGGCTCTTCGACGACATCGACTCGTTCAGACGCAATCTCTAAGCAGGATGGATTTCACTGGGCGCATTACTAATTGATGCTCAGGAGGCCTTGCTGCAAAAGTCGCTGGCTCAGAAAAAGTGTTCGTCGCCGAGGACGGTTGAATCTAGCCCGGCCTTTTTAACGGTAGTGACATATTGACTCCGCGCGGGCTTCTGGGAACTTCGATGCGACCGCGGCAATGGCTCTGCCACTCTGATGCGCGGCGAGTCTAGGACTTGCCGTGAACAGTCCGCGAAGCGGACGATGGCATAAAGCCCAGGGTGAGCGGTAGCGAACCCCGGAAAACGCCGCAGCCGCGCGGCGTTGAATCCGCGAAGCGGACGACGGCGCGTTGATAAGAGCTTTCCTTGAGGTTGTACGAAGTCAGTTTCAGATCGACGAACGATTGATTTGAATTGCGAGCCATCGTCCGCTCCGCGGACTCAACATTCCTGGACATCCGGTTCCCGGGGTTCGCTACCGCTCACCCCGGGCTTTATGCTGCCGTCCGCTGCGCGGACTCGTTGATATTTGATTGCTCAAGTATATAAATGGCTCTGCCACTCTGATGCGCGGCAAGTCTGCGACTTGCCGGCGGCGAACCTCCTTTTCGTTTGGGTCTTCGACCCACCACGGTCATAGACCGTTCAGAATGGGCCACGTCTCGGCAAGTCCTAGACTTGCCGCGCATCAGAGTGGCAGAGCCATTGCCCCGTTCGCATTGAAGTTCGCAGAAGCCCGCGCGGAGTCAAGTATGTCACTACCCTTAAAAGGCCGGGCTAAGTTCAAGCCTCCGCTACGCGGCGAAGCGGGACCGATCGACCGAGAGACTTTTGCAGCAAAGCCGCTCAGCGAGAACGATTTCGATAACGTGAAGAAGCGACTATTTGACGCGATTGATCCGAAGGCGTTGGGGGTAGTCTACGGCTTCATCGGTGTGCTCTGTTTCAGTCTGACACTTCCCGCGACTCGCGTCGCAGTTAGGGACCTTGACCCGACGATTGTCGGGTTGGGCCGCGCGCTCATCGCAAGCGTTTTTGCGTCCTTGTTTCTCTGCATAGGCCGTCATCCTGTGCCATCACGACGACAGTTCAAGAGTTTATTTATCACAGCGGCGGGCGTCGTCGTTGGTTTCCCCATCTTGTCGGCATGGGCCATTCGTCGAGTGCCAGCCGCACACGGCGCGGTCACGCTCGGTCTTCTGCCGTTGGCAAGTGCCGTCGCAGGGAGATTGCGCGCCGGCGAGCAGCCATCGGACAAGTTTTGGATTGCGAGTTGTATGGGCAGCGCTACCATGGTCGTTTTTGCACTTGTTTCCGGAGGCGGCAAACTGCACCTTGCGGACTTAGCCTTGATCGTTGCGGTGTTTCCGGGGGCTCTCGGTTACGCCGAAGGCGGGCGTTTAGCACGCGAACTCGGCGGCTTACAAGTCATTTGTTGGGCGCTGGTGGTATCTGCGCCTTTCATCGTTGTACCCGTCGCGTTGGCGATTGCCTGGCACGGACTGCTGGCGTCGCCGATCTCATGGTTAGGCTTTGCTTACGTCAGCGTCTTCAGTGCGTTTTTCGGCTTGTTCGCGTGGTACCGCGGCTTGGCTTTGGGAGGTATCGCGCGAGTTAGTCAAATACAATTGCTTCAACCGTTCCTGACCATTTTCGCTTCGGGACTTCTTCTCGGTGAGAGAGTGACACCAGTCACAATCGGTTTCGCGCTCGCGGTCGTAGCTTGTGTAGCTGCCGGGCGGGCGACAATAGTCTTGAGACCAAAACACTCATAAGCGATCTGCTTTGCCTCGAAAGTCTGACAGTCTCATTCTCATTCACACCGGGCTTCAGCCCGGTGATCAAAGACCTGAAAATCATAGGAACCGTTTCAACGGTTTCTCCGTGTCGTTTACCAGGCAAAATCGCCTGAGTGTCTTAAGAAGAAAAGTAAACCGTTAAAACGGTTCACTATTCTCCTCCTCTGCTTATCACCGGGCTAAAGCCCGCTGTGAATGAGAGGTGCCCTTTCAGACTTTTGAGGCAAAGCCCAGGCGATCGCACTCTTTCAAATCCAGCCAAGAACAGCTTCACCACCCACACTGAAGGCCACGCTCTGGTGAAGTCAGACTCCGTTTTTCCACTCGAGGTTAATATCGTACAAGAAATAGGTTGTGTAATTCCCTAATGTAGCCTCACCAGATTCCGACTCTTCCTTGAGGTGTATAAGAAATGAGAAGACTTCTCTACCACCGCATTAATGTGTTCACTGACCGCGCGTTCGGCGGAAACCCGCTGGCGGTCTTCACGAACGGGCGCGGCGTCTCGGCGGAGACTATGCAAGCGATTGCGAAGGAGTTCAACCTGGCGGAGACGACCTTTGTCATGCCGCCCGATGACCCACGGCACGACTGGCGCGTGCGCATCTTCACACCCTTAAAAGAATTGCCGATGGCCGGACACCCAACGGTTGGCACGGCTTTCGTGCTGGCTCGCGAGCACCTCATTCAGCCAAACGAAAAAGAGACGACTATTAAACTCGAAGAGGGCGTCGGTCCCATTCAAGTGCGCATCGAGTTTCGTGATGGAGGTCCCTTCTACGCAGAGATGTCCCAACAGTTACCCACCTTCGGCCCCCGTCTTGACGATTGCCGCGCGGACGTCGCCGAGGCGCTCTCGCTCACACTCGACGACCTGACCCCAGACCTACCGGTCGAGACGGTTTCTTGTGGCGTTCCGATTCTCATTGTTCCATTGAATAGCCTCGACGCCGCACGTCGTGCGCGCCCACGCGCTGACGCGATAGAGCGCGTATTGCGAGGTGTTGCTCCGACTGAGATTTTCGTTTTCACGCGGCAGGTTGAACACAAAAGGGCGACCGTCCACAGCCGCTTTTTCGCTCCGTTTTTCGGAATTCCAGAAGATCCGGCGACGGGCGCGGCCAGCGGCCCTCTTGGCGCTTACTTAGTCGAGCATGGCGTTGTGCCGCGCGAAACCGTATCGGAAATCATCAGCGAGCAGGGGATCGAAATGGGGCGACCCAGCATCATTACCGTCAGGATCGAGAGTCATGGGAACGAGATTACCGCAGTCAAGGTCGGCGGGCATTGCCACTTCTCGGGCGAGGGATTTTTGCAGGTATGATTGCCGGAATGCGACGCGGATTCTGGATTGGCAGGTTGTTAACAGAGCGCGGCGCACACCATGGACAAAAAGGTCAAATCGAAAATCGGAAGGCTAATCCTTTCTGGATAGTCCAATTGTTAAGACGCGACTCCCGTGCTTTTATGTTCTCTTATTGAACGGTCAAGCCGTGGTCCCGGCCCAAGTGGCGAGGACGTCATGCGAGAAGTGGCGAAGATGACAGTGGCAGTGGTCAGGAGCGGCAACCTAAAAAGGGAAAAACCATGAAAGTCAGTCGTCGTGATCTCCTGGGCGGTGTCGCCCTCTCTTTGGCCGCACCAGCTGTCGCCCTGGGCGCTTCGCAATCTCCCCCAACAACTGGCGTTCAGCCGGCCTCGAGTTTGAAGGACCGGCTGATAGGCCGGGCGAATGAAAATCGCCAGCGTGTAAATTTCAATGGCCGCACCTTTTCCGGGCCGGGCTGGGATCTGCTGGTCAGGGAGGGCGCAACCGCACAGTTCTTTCTGCTGGGTGAAGAGCATGGCGTGGCTCAAATTCCAATCCTGGCCCGCGAGCTATTACTCGCTTTGAAACCTGCCGGTTACGAACGCCTTGCAATTGAAATCTCCGCCCCAGTGGCTGCGGAACTTGATAAGGCGGCACTTCAGGGAGTCGAAGGAATTCGTCGCTTTAACGCGGAATTTCCTCCGGGCCCGGCCTTTTACAACATGAAGGAGGAGGCGGAATTCATCGCAGCGGTGCGCTCGCGTTTTCCTTCGTCAAGCCAGATGATCTGGGGTCTTGATTACGAAGTTGTTCAGGATCGCAGATTGATTGCTCGCCTCAAGGCACGGGCTCCCGTCAGTGCTCGCGCGGCGGTCCAGGCGCTGGACGATGCTTCAGCGACTCTCTGGAAACAGTTTGAATCGACCAGGAATCCGCAGTTCATTTTCAGTTTCGCGGGTGACCCCAAACTTATTACTGACATTCGCGCCGGGTGGTCCAAACCCGACCCGCAGAGTGAGGTCATCCTTGAAGTTTTGCAGGGCACGCTCGAGACAAATGCTTTCTGGGTAAAGAACCTCGGTTGGGAATCAAACTATAGGCGGACGACTTTAATGCGTCGGGCGTTTGTGCGTTATTGGCAGGCCGAGAAGGCAAAGGGTCGCGCGCCGAAAACTTTCTTTAAGTTCGGCGCCAGTCATATGGTGCGTGGCCGCGATATCAGCGAAGTCTATGATCTCGGCGATCTCGTCGCCGAAGCCGCGACGCTCGAGGGAGGAAAATCGTTTCACCTTTTTGTCGCGCCGCCACGAACAGACAAACATGCCCAATTCAATCCTTCCACGATGGGCCTTATGCCGCTCCCCGGAAGTTATTTTGATCAAACAGGCGTGGGCTTCCTGGCTGATCTCGCTTACCCGGACTCGTTCACGCTCATTGACCTCCGCGCGCTGCGGCCAGTCCTAGGGGATCGCACAAAGGACTTTGATGCTCGCGCGACCCGCATAATTCATGGCTTCGACGCCATGCTGGTCCTGCCGGGTGCGACTCCAGCGATCATGCTTTGAATAATTACCAGATACCGCGATGAACTCTCTGATCATCTTGACGCTATGCCTGGTCATTTCCGCAACCTGTTTCGGGATGGCAAAAGCCCCGCACTACCAAATGGTGGCAACATTAGATCGGTCGAAGGGAAGCCTTTCGGTTGAGGTTGTAATCACCCTTAGTGAAGAGACGGCACGCGCCGGCGCCGGCTTGCTGCTCGGTCGCGCTTACAAGATATCCGCGGTCTCAGCCGGCGCAAAAGCCATCACTTCAGTGACAGACACCGACAAACCATTTCCCGGTTTGCAGCGTATCTTTGTTCAATTGAAACCCGGTGCGAGTGGTGACGTTAAGCTGAAGGTTGTTTACGCAGGCGTGCTTTCACCCACCGGGAAGCCGGCTATCAATGAGATCTCGCCTGAGCGTATTGAGCTTTCTGCCGATTCGCTTTGGTATCCGCTGTCGGAAAATTTCAATACGCGCCTGTTGCTCGACGCAAAGATTAAAGGCCTGTCGCGTAATTTCGTCGTTGCCTCAGCCGACCGCGTGCGCGTGCGTGTGGACGGCTTCGAATTACATCGATCCAAACCGCTTCCGGACATTGCTTTCATAGCTGCCCCGGAACTCAAAGTCGTCAACCGAGGGCACATTCAGTTCGTCGGCCGCAATCTTGAAAGCGACGCGGCAAAAGCATATTTAGAGAACGGGCCGAAGGCCCTGGCATTTTTGGAGGGATGGTTTGGTCCAATGCCGAGTGGCTCAAGCGGACATGCGGTCGTGGCGATTGTTGGGCGCAAAAACGGCGCAGGCTATTCACGACCCGGCTACATCGTAGTAGCCGACCTGGGCCAGCGCATGGATCCAGGCAACATCTGGGCGAAAGCTGGATATCTTTGTCACGAACTTTCACATGCCTGGTGGTCTAACGCCAACTTTCTGGGCGAGGATTACTGGCTGGTAGAATCGACTGCCGAGTATGCCGCTTTGCGTTATCTCGAAGCGCAATTTGGCACCGATTCGATCCAGGGACTACTTGAAAAAAAGAAGCCGCGCGCTTTGGGCGGTGGTCCGTTGCTGGGCCAGGGGCGCCCGAGCGACGACGCGGTCTATGCCAAGGGCCCGATTCTGTTATTCGAACTCGAGAAAACTATTGGTCGCCCCGCTGTTGACAAGATTCTTGTGAACTTGGCGAGGAAAGAAAAAATAACTTCGCGCAGCTTTCTTGACGAACTGACCGCCATCGCCGGGGCAACCGTCGCCTCCGACTTTGAAAAGAAACTGCGATCTTGAGTTCGCGCGCTAATATCCTCCTGTCCCACCCTGGTACCCCGCGTGAAGGTCGAATGCATTTAATGACCCGGCACGCTAACAGCCTTTTTTGAGACAAGCGGGTCGGATAGAAGCCGACAACGTGGACTAAACTGTTAGAAAACGATTGACTTCGTAGCAGGCTTACCGGAAATGAAGATAACTCTGAGGACTTTTACGTTGCTTGCGTTTCTGATGTTTGCGTCGCAAACGCTTGAGGCATTCCCTTTATGGGGCGATTTGCAAGCCGGTTCCTTTAAGGTCGGGTATAAGGTCATCCTCACTCATGATCTTTCTCGGCCTCCACTGGTTGGGCCCGGCGACACAGTTAACCCGATCCGCGGCCGCCAGATGCAAATCAGTGTGTGGTATCCCGCGCAGTCTCCTCGGCACGCTTCATACATGCCGTTCGAGCAATATGTATTCCTGAAATCGCTCGAACTTGATTTCTCTGCCCTGACTGATGTGAAGAAACAGCATGCGAAGCAAGAATTCATGGCCGACCCACTTGCGCGCGGAGCGAGCGCAGACAAACTAGCGGCGTTAATGGGTGTGCGAACAGCCGCTATCAAGAATGCTCCCGAAGCGAACGGAGATTTCCCGCTGGTCATCTTCGCCCATTCATCACCGCCGAACCAGAGCATCATGTGCGAATACCTGGCGAGTCACGGGTTTATTGTGGCGGCCGTGCCGTCAAAGGGCAGCTTCGAATACGCGTTTGATGTCGGGCTTTCCGGTTTGGAAACTCTAATCCGAGACATGGAATTTGTGCTGAGTTCAGCGAAACAGCTTCCTCATGTCGACGCAACCAGGTTGGGGCTGATTGGAATGAGCTTTGGCTCAGCCGCTGTCATTGGATTTCATACGCGACACCCAGAGGTGCGCGCCATGATTAGTTTGGACGGCGGCATCGGGGAAGGCGGCGTAGGTTTTCTGGTGACGAGGACTCCTTTCTTTGAGACTAGTCGCTTAAGGGCGCCTTTGCTACATCTCTATACGCCGAATAATCCGCATCTCGATCTCAATAGCCTCGAATCATACAGATACTCGACTCGTTACCTGGTGAACATTCCCCGCATGCGTCATGGTGATTTTGTCGGCTACGGGATGCTCGAACAATTTGTCCCGAAGATTCTGGGTGAATCTCCTGGAGACACGAAGACCGGATTCGAGTGGGTCTGCCGCTACACACTGAACTTTTTGGAGGCCTCGCTCAATAACAACGCGCGAGGTTTGACCTTCTTGCAGCGTGCCGCGGAATTGAACGGAGTGCCTAAAAATTTGTTGAGCGTTACGGTGAAACCAAGTTTGCAAGTCCCGCCGGCTACGCGCGAACTCCAGGCTCTGCTTGAAAGCGGCGGCATAGAGAGGCTGACGGCCTTTTACGCTGCTCGGAAAGTTCAGGATGCACAACCATTCACCCAATCTTCATTTTTGTCGCTGAACGAATTGTTCCTCGGTCGCAAGAATTATGAATCAGCCAAACAACTCGGCCTCTTATTTGTGGAAAGTTCTCCGAATTCTGTCAGGTCACACCTGGCCCTGGCCAATGCTGCCGAACAATCGGGAGATAGAGAGCTTGCCAGGAATCAGTTCCTCCAGGCGCTCACACTTATCAACGATGACCCGAATTTGGACTATCGCGCGAGAAAGGGGTTAGAACAAACGGCGCGGCAAGGACTCATACGGTTGAAATGAATGCACTGATGCGAATCCAACTCACCCATAGATGTTATCGCCTGGCGACGAGGCGTCGGGTTGGATGAGTTGTTCGGCGCGTCTTAAGAGCTGTCAGCATCACCCTCGAGCATAAGTCTGACTCAATCTTTCTATAACACTCATAGCTTGGCGGGAAAGTAGGTAGGAATGGCCCTTTGAGTGGCGCGCCGCCTTGTTATAGAGCAGCCAGAAACTTAAGGGGTCTCCGACAACATTGACGAGTTGATTCTTGTCCAGCTCACGTAATATTGTGCGCGCCATGAATGCCCCTAACGGGCGACCATCTATTGGTAATTGTTGGTGCAGCAATCTGCCTTTCTCAGCCACTGTCGCTGGCTCGCGATCAATTTCTTCCAAGACCTTTTCAACACGCCGCACCCATTCATTAGACTCCGCGTAGTAGCGCCGGTAGTCTTCATAGAAACTTCGGCGTTCGGGATCAGGGAACATTTGCTTGAGTTTCTGTTCGCTCAAAAAGGGTAGATCGCTTTTATCAAGTTGATCGGCAATCCCTTCTTCCTGGACGTTGGTGAGAATCTCCATAAGTGGAACATCTGCCTCGGCGTAATCCAGCTGCGACGTTACGAGATAGCGCCGGTAGAAGTGAAAAAGTTCATGTGCAAAGAACCTTTCGATCTCAGGGTACAACATCATATTTAGGAGATCGGCGACGATGATCTTAGGATAACCACGCCCATCCGGCGCGAAGAAAATAAATGATACGGGTGGCGGGGGATAGCGACGCGTTAAACCGGGCGGCAAGAGTTCTTGTGTCCGTTTAGCGGCGCGAATCATCAGTTTGGTTGATCCGATCCTGGACTGGAAGGCTGTTAACTCCGCGCGCAATAGCGGCACTTTCTGAAGATGCGGGAGGACATATGCCAGCCACCCACCTTTCTTGATAACTGCGTCCAGTTGCTCTCGTTTCGACGGCATATAAGCAAGGCGCAAGGCCTCGGAAAGGACTTTGCGCTTATGCTCCCTTTCCTCCAATGCAGCATATCCGGGCGTCGCAAAGAGCCTGTCCCACTGTTCTCTTTCCGGCTCCCGGTCGGCACGTAGCGTTTCGTAGATCTCCCAGAATCTCTCTAGCCCTGAGAAGTCGAACTTAGACTCGGAGACAGATTGACCCTGGGCCGGCGACACTTTATGAAGTAGCCGGTCATTCACTCCGGCAACTCCTTGCGCCGGGAATTGTGCCACTATGCCTGACGCCGCTATGAACAATAAAAGCGGCGCTGCTCTTTGTGTAATTTCAAGCCTCAATGAAATAAATTTAGCCTTCCGCGTGGTAAACACCGCCGGCGCTATTATTGTGGCAAATTGAAGCTTTGAGGTTCCCGAGTTACTCAGGGGGGATGCGATGCGGAAAAAATGCGCTCAGTCCTTATGCGAGGCCGGATAACTCTGCGATGTGTCTGTCGGAGAACAGTTGGCGATGATGAGCGAAAACTTGCTGCGCATCATCGTGCTAAGGCAGAGACATTAGATGAGACCGGGCCTCCTCGATTTGCGGGCACAGTTCGTGATAAGGGGACTACGAACACTGCGGATAGGGAAGCTTTACTAATACAAGGAGTCTATTCGCAACTCGTACGCTCAGCGATTTTGCAAAGAGGTTTGAGCGCGAACCCGTGAGGCTTATGAAGAACAGCTTGATGATTAAGACCTAAAGGGCCGTGCTTGCTCCAGGCTTAAAAGGGGAAAGCACCCGCGAAAAAGCTTCAACGATCAAGAAGACTGCTTGCTTCTCTTTCGATACTGAAGTTACCCTACGCCGGAGGGTCTGGAACGGGCGTTTGAAGGCTGGAGACCTTCAACTGTGCAGCTGTTGGAAATCTACTGCGCCGTCACAGAATGGCCGGTCGGAAGCTGACAATGGTAGCGATACCGTGGCTTTGCAAGCGAGTCAAAAGGTGCCCAAACATTCCACCACAGTGAACTAGCACTGCCTGTAACTTCTTGTGCCCCTGTAGCTCAACGGTTAGAGCAGCAGACTCATAATCTGTTGGTTCGGGGTTCGAATCCCTGCGGGGGCACCAATCAACTGGCGAGTTGTCTTACATTTACGGCATCAGGCTGTTGAGACGATAACCGCTCAACAGCAAGATGGCGCGAAGAGGGCGCGAAGATGGCGCGAAGATGGCGCGATCTGTTTGCTGGAGTGGCACGGGCGTCCCGCCCGTGATTCTCGTGCGATTCACGTCTGATAGTGTGACGCGATTCGCCGGTCATGAGGTCAGTACCGTCCGCGGTAGCGGATGGGTTTGATGATCCTGACACGCTCGTCTGTCTAAATCTCACCACCTTAGCTGGTTTATTCCGCCCAAGCGTAATAACCGCCTAACACACATTCGCCGGCGTCTGATGAGTGTAAACACTCGTCATCCGTACGGACGTGTGACCGAGTAGATCTCGAATGTCCCATTCGTGAACGCCATTGGCTCGCAGTCGGGTCGCGAACGGGTGACGAGTATCGTGGAACCTTAGATTCACGAGCCCCGCGTCTTCGCAAGCATTCCTCCAGCCTGTCTTGATGGAATCGATGTTCACACCCGTACGGGAATTACTGAACACGAACTCTTTCGGTCCAGCATCCTGCTTGAGCATCATCAATTCCTTGAAGACAATGTCGTTCATTGGAATGGTTCGAGTCCTGCCAGTCTTACTCTTGGCGATGAAAACTGTCCGAGCAAGAAAGTTCACGTGCTCCCACTGAAGCCCGAGAATCTCTCCGCGCCGCATGCACGTGTTGAGAGCGATGGTGACAACGGAGCGAATGTGATCTCGTCTGCCAGTGAGTTGGCAAACAATTCTTCTCTTCATCTGCGGTGATGAACCTCTCTCGACTCGGACTCTCTTTCAGCAAACGAACCCGCCTCATCGGATTCGAGTCGATCAATTCATTGTCAATAGCCTCTAAATCAGGAGAGGTGTGGTGTCACATTGTTGCTTCAAGCGATCTTTATGTTTCCTCGACCGCCAAATTGACGCCTATGCTGCTCAGTAGTATAGTCTGATAATGGTTGGCGCAGATGATACCGTTTGGTTCGAGTTCGTTGAATCTAAGGTCTTTTCAAAACAGATCCGCGAACTTGGCGTAGAGGTGATAGCGCGAATCCAATCTGACTTAGTTCAGAATCCCGAGCGTGGCGCAGTGGTGAAAGGAACGCATGGAGTACGGAAAGCTCGCGTCGCCGATCCCGGCTCATCACGTGGGAAAAGTGGCAGTTATCGATATCTGTATCTCTATCTTGAACACGCCGGCCGGATTCACTTGCTCTACCTCTTCAGCAAGGGCGATCAGGCGGATTTGTCGCCGCAGCAGAAGCAAATCATCGGAGCATTAAGCCAGGAGATCAGGAAGGAACGTTAATAGTCATGAAAGCAACAAGAACGCGCAAGGTTCAGACGAACAAGGCAAACTACATGAGTGACGAGGCATTTGCTGATCTTAAGGAAGCGATGGAAGGTGCGCTCGCTTATGAGCGTGGCGAGAGCCGCGGCTTAAAGGTGACTCGAATCCAAGCGCCAAGACCGCCAAAGGCAATGTCACCAAAAGACATCGCTCGAATACGTGAAAGACTCAACTGCTCTCAAGCCGTGTTTGCAATGATGCTGAACATTAGCCCCAAGACGGTTCAGGCTTGGGAACAAGGGTCAAGAGAACCGGGCGACGCCGCGCTCAAGTTGCTTACGATCGCAAAGAACCATCCCGAAGTTCTGCTCGAAGCTTGAGGACGTGAAGAATGCCATCAGCCTTAATACAAGGGATGATCGCCTAAGAAGAATTTGGTAAGGAAATGCAAAGCCGACCAAAAGTCCATGCCAGCATCTTTCGAAAATGTTCCGGACTCCGATCTCATTAGCGGGTTAATCGAAGAGTTGGTAGCTGTGACCTGAAGCATGTTGAAGATGGGGCAATCGATCAACGCGTGTGGCGTTTGATGTCGAACTATGGGGCTCGGCAAACAGGTCTCAACCCATCGAATTGCTTTTACCGAATCCGCTAGAATCTCAGTGAACGACTTCGCAACAATCAAGGCCTGGAGTGGTATCCACCACTTTTTAGTGAAGTGCGATCCCTTTGGTATCCGCCTGCCAAGTCTTCAAAGACCCGTGGTCGTGTTAACCGTCCCGGAGAATCCGTGTTCGTAGCAAGATGTAACTAACTTTGACGGCTGCGGATTCGGTTAATACTGGGTTATCTCGGTTCGTCTCGCCTGTTGAAGTGATCGTTCTCAAATGGCACGAATTTAAGGCAAGGTGACACTCTGACTCCGTCCCAAAGCTTTTTCGATCTCCTGGCGCAATGACGCAATGTCTCCGGACTCGACTTCGGCAATCCCACCCAACTGTCCCAGACCGCACGCCTTCGAGGCAATCACGGGCACGCCCCGCGCAACCGCTTCGAGAAGTCTTCGTGGTTGATGCTCCACAAATGCCGGCAGCACCACCACCGTTGCGCCGCGAAGCCAGTCTGCTCCTGTCGGCGTGCGCTTCACCTGGAAACCGTCCCAAAAACTATTGCCCTCAAGCAATTGACCATTCAAGCTTATTTGCACACTCAAGTTTCTAAGTGCGGCTCGCAGTTCATAAGCTCCTTTTCTCCCAACTGTCGAGGCCGGGAAAACAACGTTGGCGACGAAACCGTCACATCGGGATCGCTCGCTTTCCTTCTCGGGAATGCACCAGTCAAGCAGTACCGTCTTGTGCGGATAGAGGGCCGCAATATCTGAATGTGGAGTAATGATCTTGCGGGCGTGCCGCAATGCTTCGCTCTCCGCTTCGATCAGTCTGTAGTCTGCGCGGAAGTCGTTGAGTGTTGAACTTTCGGGATGTAATGCGGCCGCTTGATCCAATCGATTTTGCAGGACCGCGAGAGGGAGTGATGTCATCAAGACATCGAAAGTTCGGCCACCCAGATGTCCATCACGCCACAGGTACGGAAGAAACTGTTGCATCGTGGTTATGTGAGTGACGTCATACTTCAGCAGCGAAGCGTAGCGTAGCGCCAGACTCTCGCTGGCAGCCAACAAGGCCCGCTGTCTGATCGCTCCCTGTGAGGCGAGTCTTCTGCTCTTGAAGGATCGATGCAACACAAAAAGTCGGTTTTGTTTGACCGCGCCAAAACCGTCAATGGTCCAGGCATAGTTCGCTTTGACAAATCGTTTTCCGTCCATTGGAACGCAAAGTAGATCATCTGACCGCTTCGTCGCAGCAATGTAGCGATCAAACTCTGGCCAATATTCATCAACCAGATATGCCGTACGTCCAGAATAACTCCGAATCGCAAGCGGCCGGACGTAACGGAAACATTCCTGCGCTTCGCAGGTGAAACAGTCATTTACATTCTCGAAGTCTGCTACCGTCCCCGTTGCTGTTGATCTCCGCAGGCTTGAGCGGGCGCCGACTTCACCTCGGAACCGAACGATCAAATCGTCAGATGTTAATTCCGCTTCGATGCGAAACGAGTGAGTGGACTTAAATCGTAAGTCGACATAGTTCCAGAACACCGTTGCGTCGCGTCCAATTTCCGCCAGAGAACCCGCGATCACTCGAGTGTGCGCGTGTCGTTCGACTATTTGATGACCGGCTTGAAGCGCAGCGTCGTAAAGAGCGTTAGACAGCTGACAAAGCCCACCGCCAATGGTTAAGACCAGGCAGCCTTCGCGAAGTTCACGGCCCCGCACATACCCCTTCCGACGGCTGGCGCGTCCCAACTGGGTCCAAAAACTGAATACATCGCCGGCTCCTACCTCCAAGCCGTTTAGTATGCGGACCGCATGTCGAAGATTGTGGATTTTTCCTGAAGTGAAAAGATTTTCGGCCTCATCGTTGGTCATCCTTAATGGCGTTCGCGATTCGGCAATAATCGGATGACCAATCAGCCGGTTCCCGAAAGGCGCTTGCTTAGCATCATTCCTCGTGAACTCGTGAACTACTCTTCTTACTTGCAGTAGCGTGGCTTTACTACGAAACACCAGCGCGGCTGCAATGCTGGGTGTGTGATTGACCTGTTCTGGTTTTTGAAGTGTGGCTACTTTCATCGCGATGACCTGTAGCTTCCAGGTTGCGTGATTTATAGCTGCTGTAATCCGGCGAGGTTAGACGTCGTACCACATGCCGGGGCCGTGGTTCTCCACATCTGCCGGTGAGGTTTAGCCAACGAAAAAAGCGGTAAGCAGAAGGCAGTAGGCAGAAGGAGGAAAGCGGTAAGCACAAGGCAGTAGGCAGAAGGAGGAAAGCAGAAAGCAGAAGGCGCGTCCTCAACCCACACCTCCAACGAAAATTTACAACTCTTAACATGTAACTCCTCCAGTCCGACGTATGCTAAAGGCGCTCAGGTGAAGCTGGCGGGACCTTAACGGCGAACAGTGCCGTAAATCGGGGTTCGAACTGAAACTACAACTGACAGCGTCTCTTTAGATGGCAACCTTCTCGGTAAGCATTAATGAAGTTAAGCGCGTCGTGGACGCCGACCCGGATATGCCTTTGCTTTGGGTGTTGCGCGACCTGTTGACGCTGACCGGCACCAAGTACGGTTGCGGCGTCGGTGTATGTGGCGCCTGCACGATTCATGAAGGTGACCAGGCCGTTCGTGCTTGTCAGGTCAAGATTTCCGAAGCTGCGGGAAAGAGCTACACCACTATAGAAGGACTCTCGGCGAACGCTGATCATCCTTGTCAGCGGGCCTGGATCGACGAAGACGTGTCGCAATGTGGATTCTGCCAGGCGGGGATGATTATGACGGCGGCTGCGCTGCTCAAGAACAAAGCCAATCCCACCGACGCCGAAATAGACACGGTCATGTCTGAATCAGTTTGTCGCTGCGGGACATACCTGCGAATGCGTCGCGCCATTCGTCGCGCGGCAGGCGAGGCAAGGAAACTATGAAGGTCAGCCGCCGGAGATTTCTTCAGACCAGCGCGTCGGCGACCGCGGCCGCCTTCGTGATCGGGTTTCGCTTGCCTGAAATCGACGCGGCAACCGAAACAAATACATTCGAGCCGAACGCATACATTCGAATCACCTCCGACAACGTGGTAACACTGTGGGTGACCCGCTCAGAAATGGGCCAGGGCGTGAGAACAAATCTGCCGGCCGCGCTGGCCGAAGAACTTGAAGTCGATCTCGACAAAGTGAAATTGGAACAGGCGATGCCGGGTGCCCGGTTCACCGGCATACGTCTGCGCACGAGCGGCAGCGGCAGCAGTTCCGGCACGTTCATGGCCCTGCGTCGTGCAGGGGCGACGGCGAAAGCCATGTTGCTTGCTGCTGCGGCGGAAACATGGGGAGTAGATAAGTCTGCATGCAAAGCCGAGTTGGGCGCCGTGATCCACGTCTCGTCAGGACGAAAACTTACTTATGGTCAACTCGTGCCGGCTGCAGCACACCAGACGCCTCCGGCGAATCCTACCCTGAAAGACGCAAAGGATTTTCGTCTGATCGGTAAAGCACGGAAACGGACGGACGGCACACTGATTGTGACGGGTCAGGCGCGATACGGCATCGACGTCCGCGTTCCCGGAATGTTGTTTGCCGTCATGCAACGGTCGCCTTATCTGGGAGGCAAGGTCTCGAGCTTTGACGGCAGCAAAGCTCTGAAAGTTCCCGGCGTGCGTCACGTGATCCCAATCGATGCAGGAATTTTTCCCGGAGTGGCCGTCGTGGCCGACCACACCTGGGCGGCAATCAAGGGTCGCGAGTCTCTCGAGATACAGTGGGCCAAGAACGAAAGTAGCGATTTTGATTCAACTCGATTCATCGAAAAACTGAAAGAGTCTTTCGCTGAAGAGGGTTATCCACTGCGACGGGTTGGCGATGCGGCGAAGACCTTCGCGGAAGCTTCAAAGAAGATCGAAGCGGTTTACGAATATCCTTACCAGGCCCATGCGCCGCTCGAGACCATGAATACCACGGCCGACGTGCGCGGCGATTCGTGTGAAGTTTGGACCCCGACTCAGACTCCTGAAACCGCACATCGTGATATTCAGAAGCTGCTTGGCTTGCCGCCGGAAGCGGTAAAGATTCACACGACTCTGCTTGGTGGTGGATTCGGCCGCCGTCTGACGATCGATTACGTCCATGAGGCGGTCGTTTTGTCGAAAGCTATCGGCAAATCAGTTCAGCTTTTGTGGACCAGAGCTGATGATATGCGCAACGGCTTTTTTCATCCAGCAGCAGTTGAGAAACTGAATGCCGGCTTTGATGGAGAAGGCCGGCTGACTTCATGGCTGCATAAATCCGCGGGCCCGGATCTTTCGATACTCGGGACGCCGACTGCCGAGGAGAGAAAAGATCGGCAGCGATACATTAAAGATGAGGCGCCGTGGGGTGCTTTTGATAATCCGTACAGCTTCACGTCGATGCAAACGGACTATGTGCTGGTTGATAGTCCGGTCCCGACTGGTCCCTGGCGCGCCGTTTACTATCCGGCGCGGGTGTTTGCGCGAGAATCATTCGTTGACGAGATTGCGCACATACTGCAAAGAGACCCGTTACAACTGCGAATCGACTTACTTCAACCAGGAAATGTGCTGACCCTCGGAAGTCAGGAGATCAATCGCGGTCGCATGATTCGTGTGCTGGAGACCGCGCGAGAGAAGTCGGGATGGGCCAAGCCGCTCCTGTCGAAGAGTCCAAATCGACTTTACGGCCGAGGTGTGGCGCTGAACATTTATCAGGCCGACAGTTATATCGCGCAGGTGGTTGAGGTGTCAGTCGCTACGTCGCTGCAGGATTTTCGGCTGGAGAAAGTTTACTGTGTGGTTGACTGTGGTTTGGTGATTAATCCTGCCGGTCTCGAAGGACAAGTTGAAAGTGGCATCACCTGGGGCCTGTCAGCAGCGCTGCACGGCAAGATCGATTTTCGCAGCGGCAGCGCGCAGCAGACGTCTTACAACGATTTCAAAGTCATGCGCATGGGTGAAATGCCGGCCATAGAAACGTTCATAGTTCCCGGCGACGCTGCGCCCGCGGGATTTGGAGAACATCCGGTACCGCCCATCGCGCCTGCCGTGGCGAACGCGCTTTTTGCCGCCTGTGGCAAGCGAGTGCGCCGGTTGCCGATCACCGCGGAGTCGCTTTCTGCATAGTTCGTAAGCGCTACGCAGTATCGGCTAAAGGGACCGGCTTTCCTGACGATATCGCTTGAGAAGCGAAGGCCTCGCTCGCACTTCGAGACGTATGTTCAAGGGCTTCGTAGTTCGTGCTATTCTGGCAACCCTTTCGGAGCCCGTCATGGAAGGAGCCCCCAAAGAATTTCCGTCGATATAGATAGATTAGGAGGGTGGCGTGAGAATTAGACCACGGTTTCTTAATATCTCGTTCTTGGTGCTCACGGTTTTAGTACCTACCTTGATTGTTGCGCAAACGGGCCGATCAGCTCGACAACAAACGACCAGCACACGTTCAAACAGCAGCGCGGAAAAGGGCAAGAGTCCCGTCACCTCTGCCGTAGTAAGTTCCGATCTTAGTGAAGCACTGAGCGTGATCCAGTCCAACTACATCGACGGCCGGCAGCTTGATTACAACAACTTATATAAGTCGTCGATCACGGGCATGCTCAAGGCCCTCGATCCGCACTCCATCTATTTAGATCCAATCGAGTTTGCCGCCTTTAAGACGGACCAGCGATCAGAATACTTCGGTATCGGCGCCACCCTCGATGACATGCAGCAGGGTGACCAGGTCAACACCTATATCCGCGCGACCTTTGATGAATCCCCGGCTGCCCGCGCAGGACTGCGCTTTGGCGATCGCATTCTGGAAGTCGATGGCCAGTCGATGGCCAACAAGCCTTATCCGGAAGTACGAAAGTTCCTTCTGGGACCGCGTGGAACTGCGGTGAAGGTCACGGTGCTGCACAATGCGACTGGACAAAAAGAAACGGTCACCATCAATCGGGGCGCGGTATCACTGCCTTCGATTCCTCAGGCCTACATTATTGCCCCCGGCGTCGGTTACGTTGCGATGACCGGCGGTTTCAACCTGACCACCAGCAATGAATTTCAGGAGGCACTAGCGGATCTGCACTCCAAAGGAATGAAGACGCTGGTGCTCGATCTTCGCGGTAACCGTGGGGGTCTCTTAATCCAGGCGGTAAAGGTCGCGAACACGTTCCTGCAGGAAGGCCAGTTAATCGTGAAGCAGGAGGGTAGAATCCGCGGAAGTTCCGAAGTCTTTGTTGCTGATAATGAAACACCCGACCTTGTTCCTTTAGTCGTGCTGGTGAATGGCGGATCTGCTTCGGCGGCGGAAATCGTTGCTGGCGCTTTGCAGGATCACGATCGCGCGTTGATTGTCGGCGAAAACACTTTTGGTAAGGGCCTGGTACAGTTGCCGATTCAACTTGAATACGATTCAGCCTTACTGCTGACGATTGCCAAGTACTTCACGCCATCAGGCCGTTTGATTCAGCGCGACTACTCGAATGGGGACTTCTATGACTACAGCACTCGCGGTGGTTTAGGAACAAACAACTCAACAGTGCCCGCGGGACCGGAAAGCCGGACCGATACCGGCCGGACGGTCTATGGTGGCGGGGGGATTGCGCCGGACGAGATTGTTAAGCCTGTTTACATTTCTGCCGCTGAAGCTAAACTTGCAGACGTCCTTTTTGCGTTCGCCCTCGAGTTGACGAGCGGACGCGTGAAGGGTTTTGGAAACTACAAGGTTGAGCGCTCGATTGACTTTGCACACGATCTGCAAGCGACTGACTTTCCGGTTACTGACGCTTTGTTTGCCGAGCTGAAGCGATTTGCAGCTGCTAAGCCCGAGTTCAAGGCCACGACGGAACAGCTTGATCGCTATCGGGGCCACGCCGAGCGACAACTTCGCTACAACCTGACATCTGCGGCGTACGGAACAGTGGTGGCGGTCCAGGTCTTCAATAACTACGACAAGCAGATCGCTCGAGCGATTGAAGCAATGCCGCGAGCCAGGGAGTTGGCACAATCCGCACGACGTGCGCGGACGCGCTCGTAATTCTGGATTCTAGACAGGCGTCGCTTTCTGCACAGTCGTCAGCGCGATTGTGGCTTGATAACAATTACCGAATCAATAAGTCCGTGGCCATCATCTTCGGTAGCGGAGTTGTTCGGATCGAGCAGGCCCACGCCGTCTACCAGAAACCTGTAAGTGTACTTGCCGGGCGCCAAATCAATGCGACACACCCATCCATCAGCTTCTTTCGCGCAGTAGTTCTTTGTTTGGATCCAGTTGTTGAATGATCCATAGATCGCCACGGCCTCAGCGTCTGTGTGCCCTGCCAGCTTAAAGATTGTGTTACCCACACTCGGTACCGGAGGCGGCATCTTGTTGACTCGAATAACTCCAGACTCACTGTTTAGAGTTAGACCAGTGACGTTTCCGTCTTCATCTTTCATGAAGGTGACGTGAAGATCCGGGACCTCGCTGTCATAGAACTTCGACTCGGACTCGGCCATGACCTGGCGCGCCCTCAGGTATGAAGGCTTCACCCACAAAGCATCATTCCTAACGCTTACATAGATGACGAAATCATGTGCGAACTTCGGATCCAGTTCATATCTGCCAGCGTACTGTTGCAACTGAGCGGGAGCCACTTTGACTTCAGCCGTCGCGATCGTTTTTCGTTGGATCGATCGCGCGACGGAACGTTTGTTCTCCGCGGAAATCTTCGGCTCAGGTTTTATACCGACAAGTGCTATCAGGTGACTGGCCAGTGTCCCACGCCAATTGAATAAAGTGTGGTTGCCATTAAACTCCGTGTAGTGGATCGAGTATCCCTTGCTCTGGAGCGCGTCTCTCAAATTGCGGTTTGCCACGAGCAAGGGAGGTGGCACCGGCCGCCCGGGAGGCGCGCCCGATGTGTTCTCCAATAGTCCGGCCTCAAACGAGAAGCGCAAAGGCAGACGTGCGCTGGTGGCAAATTGGCGGGTCAGCCATTCCCAGTTTTTCTCGTCATCCGGCTTCCACCAGAAAGAACCGGATTGGGAAAGTACGTTGCCGAAAATCTCCGGATGCTTGAACCCGACACAGGCAGCGGCTAACCCACCCATGCTCACCCCACCAATAATCGTCTGCTCAGGGCGATCAGTCGCGTGGTAATTGGCGCGTGCCCAGGGGACGATCTCCTGGGCCAGGAAGTCGGCGTAAGCTGAACTGCACGACAATTCACGTCCGCGGTCAGGATTGTCTATCATCACCGCGACGAGCGGCGGTATCAAACCCGCCGCGATCAAATTATCGAGAGTGGTGGCCACGCGCGCGGAATTTACATAAAGACCGCCGTCAGAAAGCACCAGCAACCCGTAAGGTTTCTTATCGGCTGCGTAATCATGTGGAGTATAAACCCACATTGGTCGTTCATTGCCGAGGAGCTTGCTGGTGAACTTGTCGCGCTGCACTCGTCCGGTAGGAACTTTGGACCGAGCAACGCTCCAGAATTGTGACTGGGCGGAGGGCAGTTCTGCCGCCGAATAGAAAGTCACTTCATAGGGGTTGAGTTCGTTGGCACGCTCGGCAAATTGGAGTGGGTTGAGCGGGTCGATTCGCATCGCACTGATGAAACGAGCGAGGCTGGTCCAGGCTTTCGGATCTGGGAGATTCGGAGCGAGACTATAGACGAAGCGCGCGCCTTTCTGAAGCCGAAATGTCTTGTACCACAAGTCAGTGTCGAGCAGCCGCACCATCGGCTTGTCGATGCCCAGAAGGTGAAAGACGAAAACATTTCTCGTCTCTTCCGTGGCTCGCCAAAGAACCGTCACCAGCATGTCTCGATCGTTCCCGGGAACTCTCTCGATAAGCGGCGCGCCGTGTTGCGCGATCTCTTTCCAAAAACCAGCCAGCGCTTTTCTGTCGCCAGATGTGATTTGATCCTGAAGCTTTGCAAGACGCGGACTTAAGGGCCGGTCGGCAACGCTTGTGCGGGTATCCTGATTGGGCGATACGGATGCCTGCCCTGCCAAATTCGCATTCGACAGAATAAGCAGCGTAAACAGAATGCCCAGGCCCTTATGTGCAATTTGAACTTGCATGATCGGTCCTCCTTCGAAAGTGATAAGGAACTAAACTCAGAGGAATCGGACATCAGGACAAAGCTCCGCCAGACAAGACGTTCGTCTTGTTCGATTTTCTATTTTCGTGGAGCGCTCTTATTAGCTAAAAGAAGACCCGAAAATCCTGATAAGCACTAGTTGAACATTCGCTCAACCGGTGTGCGTCCCTGTTCATCGTGCGCCGCAATTCCGGCGCCGCGCGGCTCGCATTCATCACTCGAGAAACCTTTGTCTTCACGAAACCTCGCGTCATCAAGAATGCTCGCACGACTTCCCGCGAGCTGCTTTCTTGAGAGGGCGCGTCGCCCGACGACGAAGGCGCGAGCGCTAACAGCGATGGCGACTAACTGCCACAAGACAGCGCTAAAGTTATGGTGCGGCATGTTGACTGCCCATACAGCTGTCCCGCCCGCCAAAACTGCGATGGTGATGTACATTGCCATTTTCAAAACGGCGGAATCGAAGGGGAGGGTCCGGCTGATGTCACAACAGTCGTTCTTGACTCGATCGAAGTCTCCGAAGCTTTGCCGGGCCGCGAGTTGCGCCTCGGTGGGCCTCATTCCATCCTCGATGTTGGCGCGCGTCCGCATTTCAATATGAAAGCGCAATTCCGCCTCAACCTCACGCGCGATCTGATCAGGATGTCGCCAGGCGTGGAAAAATCGGACTGTGGCTTTGATTCGGGACATCTATTTCAACCTCTTTAGCTTGCGCGTAGCGCCTTCATGGTCGCGCCAGCCAGGCGCTCCCAATTCTGCTCTTCCAGGATCAGTTGTTTGCGACCTGCGCGTGTCAGCTTGTAGAACTTCGCACGTTGATTGTTGTTGGAAACGTCCCACTCTGACTCGACCCAGCCGCGCTGCTCCAGCCGGTAGAGGCCGGGATATAGAGAGCCCTCCTCGATCTTGAGCGTGTCGTCGGAGATTTGTGCAATCCGTTGACCGACCCCGTAGCCATGCAGGGCGCCAAGCGAAAGCGCTTTCAGAATCAACATGTCCAGCGTCCCCTGAAGCAAGCCCGCTTTCGATTTACCCACCGCGCGCACCTCCTAGATGTTCTAGGGCCGCACAATAGCATGGACTACCCAGATTGTCTAGGGGCACGGGCGGTTTTTTTGGTCCCGGCGATCCCTGTAGGAGGCCCAGCTATCCTGTCATTATTGCCAGTTGTGCCCGCGGCGTTTTCTAAACATCCTTCGCAACGCCTACGTTTGCGGAATCGCTCATGAATCTTGAATCGATTTTTCATCCTTCAGATTTTTCCGCGGCCAGCGAAATTGCTTTTGCCCACGCTTTGAAGCTGGCCGTTGTAGCCAAAACAAAACTCAGCATCCTGCACGTCGCCGACGGACAACGCGTTGCCTGGCAGGACTTTCCGGGGGTGCGCGCGACGTTGGAAAGATGGCAGTTGATTCCCAAGGGCAGCCCAAAGAGCGCGGTGGCGGATTTAGGCGTGAAGGTGGAAAAAATTGTCCTTGGCGGCGATCCGGTAAAAGCCTGCGTAAGTTTTCTCGATCGACATCGCGCCGATCTGATCGTGTTGGCGGTTCATCAGTCGAATGGTCGCATGCAGTGGCTGCGTAAAGGCGTCGGTCAACCGATTGCCGAAAGCGCCGGCGAACTCACGCTTTTTATTCCGCATGGCATCAAGGGGTTTGTTTCTTTGGAAGATGGCTCGGTGTCGCTGCGAAATATTCTGATTCCAATTACAACCAAGCCGCGGCCTCAGCCCGCCGTTGATATCGCCGTGAGTCTGATCAGGAATCTGCAATTGGCGCCCGGCACGGTTACGCTTCTGCATGCCGGGCCCGCCGGCGATGCACCGGCAGTCACGATTCCGGACGACACCGGCTGGACTTGGACGCGCATTTCCAAAGAAGGCGTTCCCACGGACGTCATTTTGGAAACCGCCCGCGCAATTGACGCTGATCTGATGGTGATGACGACCGATGGTCCTGATCGCTTTCTGGATGGCTTGCGCGGCACAACCTCTGAACGAGTGTTACGCAAGACTCGCTGTCCGATTGCGAACCTGCCTATCAAATCCGATCTGGATGACCACGATGACGAAGAGTGACTGATTCATGTCTTGATCATAGAATCGAGTAATGAATCAACCAGTCCGGATCGGCATCATTGGCGCCGGGTTTGCCCGCACTACCCAAATTCCAGGCTTTCAAAATTGTGAAGGCGCAAAAATTGTCGCGATTAATAGTAAGCGTCGCGAGCATGCCGCCGAAGTAGCTCAGCAATTCGGAATCGAGCACGTCGAAGAAGATTGGCGTGCGCTGGTAGAAAGAAAAGACATCGATCTTGTCAGCATCGTCACACCCGTAGTCACCCATTGCGAGATGACGCTGGCGGCAATTGACGCCGGCAAGGCTGTGCTCTGTGAAAAACCAATGGCCATGAACGCCGAAGAAGCCCGGCGCATGGCGGATCGCGCAAAGGCCGCCGGTGTTCTGGCGCTTATCGATCACGAATTGCGTTTTCTGCCCGGCAGGATGAAGGTGCTCGAGTTGCTTCGTCGCGGCGAAATCGGAAAAGTTCGACATGTCCATCTGGTCTTCCGTTCGGACTCGCGTGCCGATGTCAGTCGCCCGTGGAACTGGTGGTCCGACATAAACCAGGGCGGCGGCGTGCTGGGCGCCATCGGCTCGCACGTAGTCGACGGATTCCGTTGGTTGTTGGGCGCAGAAGTCTCAGAAGTTTCTTGTAATCTGGCTACGCACGTGCGCGAACGCAAGGACGAAACCGGAAAGCTTCGGGAAGTGACTACAGATGATGAAGCGAACTTGTTGTTGCGGTTCGCGGATGGCTTGACCGAAGGGGCGACCGGTAACGCATCGATGTCGATGGTTGAGTCCGGCGCGTCGGCGCACTCGATCGAAATCTTCGGCTCGACCGGCGCGTTGAAAGTCGACGGTAACGGTTATGTGTTTAGTGCGCGGACTGGCGATGGCGATTGGACCAGCGTAGAGAGCGATCGAGGCGAGTTGGCGCCCGGCATGGCGGAAGGAAGCTGGTCGCGTGGCTTTACTGCGTTTGCAAAACAGATCGTGACCGCGTTGCACGAAGGCCGCACCACAGTCGACGGCGCGGCAACTTTCGAAGATGGCTATCGCACGCAGTTAGTTTTGGATGCAGCGCGGAAGGCTGATGAGAGTGGCTGCCGGGAAAAGATAAAAAGCATTGAAAATTAGAAATTGAGAATTGAAAATTGCAAATTCCCGCGAGTCGCACGTGTGCGAATCTTGGGGCAGCTGACAAATCGATGCCGGAACTGATCGCAGCAGTCGGAAGATGATTCAACCTCTGCTCGTTGCAAGAATTGTTACATAGCAGGCACGCGTATAATCATTTTCGGTTCAGCACAAAGGACGTGTAAAGATCCTTTGAATCTTGTCACGGAGCATATTAATGACTTCCGACGAGTTGGCCGAGAGGCTGCTAGACTTTGCGGTCCGTGTGGGCAAAGTAGTGGATGCGCTTCCGGATACACGGTTAGGACGCCATATCGCAGGACAGTTGGTTCGTAGTGGAACTTCTCCAGCGCCGAATTATGAAGAGGCGTGTGCTGCCGAAAGCCGTCCCGACTTTGCACATAAGCTGAGCATTGCGCTTAAGGAGCTGCGAGAGTCCAGATGCTGGATACGATTAATCGTCAAGACTGAAATGCTTCCTCAGCATCGCATGGGCGAGTTGTCAGATGAATGCAATCAGCTGTGTAACATTATTGGAAAGTCGGTAGCCACTGCAAAGAAGAATGGGAGACAACGCCGAGAGAAGCACGCAGTACGCGAGGTGCGGTGTCCTTCCTCCTAATTCTAAATTTCCAGTTTTCAATTTGCACTCTCCTATTGCTTCACCGCCTTCTCCGTTCCCGTCTTCATACTTCCCTGGCCGCCCCAGATGCCATCGAGCGTGCCGTCTGATTTGATTTGGTAAGCGACGAATCCGCAATGGTTTCCGCCGATCCCGACTGAAATGCCGTTGCCGGTTTTGATCCCGATGCCTTCAGTGTTGTTCGACCACACAAACTTGTAGAGGTCGCCTTCTGAGTCAACTGCGAGTCTTACCTTGTACTCTTTGCCATTCGGATTTTTTCCGGTCGCCTCATACTCTCCTTCCAACCCGCTACCGCTGGTGCGCGTGGCGCGCTCGGTGCCGATCTCGTTAACACCCCAGTAGCCCCATTTTCCGTCGAGCGTGCCATCGCCCTGAATGACATAGTCGATCACACCGCAACCTTCTCCGCTCGAACCGCTGGTGAAAGACACGGCGGCAACTTCTCCATTCACCACGCCGACGCCATCGTATTGCGAGCCCGCATTCCACCGAAACTGATACACGTCGCCATGCGCCAGTATTTCGAGCGTGCCTTTGTAAACAGCGCCATCAGGATTTGTTCCGGTGACGTTGTACTTGCCGGCGATATTGGCGGGCATCGCGGGCGCTGAAGCAGTCGAACTGCCGGCAGAGCTGCTGGCGGCACTGCTGGTCGATCCACTCTTATCTGCAGGCTTGGTTTCAGTCTTGTTGCCCAGGCCGCATGACGTTAACAAAGCAGTCAGCAATGCAAAGATCATCAGCACGTACAACCGGGAATACGCTTTCATAGGAATCTCCTTCATGGTGACGGAAAAACGAGCGGGGCTTTATATAGGCTGGATTTGATTTCTTGTCAACGAAAAGGTCAATGCTATAGTTGGTCGCTCTCAGCACAGTCGCTGAACAAATGAGCCCAAAACGTCATCGCAAACTTCGCGTTGGTGTCGATACCGGCGGCACGTTCACTGATTTTGTCTTCGAAAGCGGCGGCGCCCTGCATATTTTCAAGCTCGCTTCGACTCCCGATGATCCATCGCGAGCGATCACCGATGGTTTGGAGCGAATAATTACTGAGACCGGCGCCGATTTCCGGCGGCTCGAAGTCGTGCATGGGACCACGGTCGGCACTAACGCGCTGTTACAACGTCGCGGGGCCCGCGTTGCATTGGTTACCACCGCCGGGTTTGAAGATGTGATCGAGATTGGTCGCCAGGCGCGTCCTGAACTCTACAATCTGAACGCCGTAAAGCCTGAGCCGCTGGTGCCGGATCGATTGAGATTCGGCGTGAAAGAGCGAGTTGCCGCTTCAGGCGAAGTCCTGATCGTTCTAACCAGGAGCGAAATTGAACGGCTGATCAAAAGCATGCGCCGCTCAAAATGCGACGCGATTGCGGTGTCGCTCCTGTTTTCATTCGTCGATCCCACGCACGAAAAGCAGATCGAGAAAGGGTTAATGAAGCTGGGCTTGCCCCTCTCAATCTCGCATCGAATCCTGCCTGAGTATCGCGAGTACGAACGCACCTCGACCGTGACGGTGAATGCTTACCTGCAGCCGTTGATGGGCCGGTACCTCAATGATCTCGAATCAAAAGTTTCGGGCGCCAAGCTCAGCGTGATGCAATCATCCGGCGGCAGCATCTCAGCCAAAGCTGCCGCGCACGAGCCCGTGCGCACGATTCTCTCAGGCCCCGCGGGTGGCATCGTCGGCGCGATGAATGCGGCGCGCGCTGCCGGAATCGTGCAGATCATTACCTTCGATATGGGCGGAACCTCGACGGATGTCGCGCTTTGCGATCGCGAGGGAATGCGTCTGACTAATGAATCGATCGTGGCGGGCGTGCCGGTGGCGATTCCGATGATGGACATTCACACGGTCGGAGCGGGCGGCGGATCGATTGCGCGTGTTGATGAAGGCGGCTCGTTACGCGTGGGACCGGAATCGGCGGGCGCTGATCCGGGGCCGGCGTCTTATGGCAAATCGTTCCTGCCGACCGTCACCGATGCTCATGTGGTGCTCGGTCATTTCCCGGACACGAGCTTGCTGGGAGGCGAATTCAAACTCGATGAAGAGCGCGCCTTAAAAGCGCTCAGCAAGCTGGCCGCCGAAATGAGCAAAGCCGCGCGGCGCAAAGTCAGCGTCGTCGACGCTGCGCTGGGTGTGTTGGATGTGGTGAACACAAACATGGAGCGGGCCCTGCGACATATCTCGGTCGAACGCGGACACGACCCGCGCGAATTCACGCTTGTTCCCTTTGGCGGCGCCGGCGGACTGCACGCGTTCGCGTTGGCCCGCGCGCTTCAGATTCCGCGCGTCCTGTTGCCGGCATATCCAGGAGCACTCTCGGCCCTTGGCGTGATCAGCGCCGATGTGGTGAAAGATCAAAGCCGCACCGTGATGATTGAAGTGAGTGACCCTGCCACTCCGGAGCAGCTTGAACGAGCATTCAAGACAATGGAAAGCGAGGCGCGCTCGCAATTGAAACGTGAAGGATTCCCTGAGCCACAGCAGCGGCATGAACGCTCTTTGGCCGCGCGATATCAGGGACAATCGTTCGAGCTCCAGCTTAAACAGACCAGCGGAAACATCGCCGCGGCTTTTCATCGCGCTCACCGCGCACGCTACGGTTATGCACAACCGGCGAACGTGGTTGAGATCGTGAGCGCGCGTCTACGATCAATTGGGCTGGTTGAGAGATTCAGACTCAAGAGCTCGCACGCCAGACAATCGCGCCGTTTCGCAAGGTCGCATGGCTCTAGCGAAACTCATTTTGAAAATAAAAAGCGTCACGTGGCGGTCTATGCTCGTGAGGATCTGCATCCGGGTGTGCGGCTGCGAACGCCATGTATCGTGACAGAGTATTCGGCCACGACTTTGATTAGTGAGAAGTCCTCTGCGAATGTGGATACCCATGGAAACGTAGTAATTGAATTGTGAAGATGAAATTCGATCCGATCACCCTTGAAATCTATCGCGCGCTCTACACTTCAGTCGCGGAGGAAATGGGCGCCGCGCTGCGACGCACGTCGTTCTCTCCGAACATCAAGGAACGACGTGACTATTCGTGCGCAGTGTTTGACGCTTCCGGCAAAGTCATCGCGCAGGGCGATCATATGCCGGTGCATCTTGGCTCAATGCCGATGGCCGTCGCGGCTGCGCTGGCCGCAGTCGAGATCGGCCCGGGCGATGTCGTGGCCTTGAACGATCCTTTTGCCGGCGGTACGCATTTGCCGGATGTGACACTAGTTTCCTCAGTAGTCCGAAGTCAGTTGTCAGTTACGCGAAGAAAGAAACGGACTACTGACGACCGGCAACGGACATTGTTTTATGTTGCTAATCGCGCCCACCACGCCGACATCGGCGGAGCGACGCCCGGCTCGATGGGGTTGGCCACAGATGTCTACGGCGAAGGAATACGCATACCTCCGGTACGCATCGTCAAAGGCGGCGAGATAGTAACGGACGTGATGAAACTCATCCTCAACAACGTGCGCAGCAGCAAAGAGCGCGAGGCTGACTTTCAAGCACAGATTGGCTCGTTGAAAACCGGCACGGCGCGCTTGCTGGAGATCGTCGCGCGTCGCGGTGAAAAAGAAGCGCGAGAATACGCCGCCCACCTCATTTCGTACTCATCGCGGCTCATGCGTCACGCGATTGCGGCAATTCCGAATGGGGTATATGAAGCAAGCGACGCCCTCGACGATGACGGCATCAGCGACAGGGAAGTGCCGATCCGCGTGCGCATCATGATCAAGGGCGATCGCGCGCGCGTCGATTTCGCCGGCAGCTCGCCGCAGGTTACCGGCGCCATTAATGCGGTTGAGGCGATCACCGTTTCAGCAGTGTCGTACTGCTTTCGCTGTCTCATCGGCGGAGACGTCCCGGCCAGCGCCGGGCTGATCGAACCGATCGAAGTAATCGCGCCCGCGGGGACAGTGGTGAATGCGATGCCTCCGGCTTCGGTTGCGGGCGGAAATGTCGAGACTTCGCAACGTATTGTCGATGTAGTTTTCAAGGCCTTGTCGCAAGCCATTCCCGATCGTATACCCGCAGCTAGTCAGGGCACGATGAACAATCTAACAATCGGTGGCATCGACCCGCGCACCGGCGCCGAATTTTCCTACTACGAAACGGTGGCCGGCGGAATGGGAGCGCGGCCGGGCCTCGATGGCATGAGCGCGACCCACACGCACATGACGAACAGCCTGAACACGCCGGCAGAGGCGTTGGAATACGCTTATCCCTTACGAGTGCGCGAGTATCGCATTCGCAAAGGATCGGGCGGCAAAGGGAAGAGCAAAGGCGGCGACGGCACGATTCGCGAAATTGAAACACTCGCGCCGGCGCTGATGTCGCTGCTTTCTGATCGGCGCAAGCGAGCTCCTTATGGACTGCGTGGCGGTAGCGATGGTGCGCGAGGTCAGGCTTTCATTATTCGTCGCGAGGGCCGCAAAGAGCGGCTGACTTCGAAGACCAGCCGCGAAATGAAGCCAGGCGATCGCGTGCGCATCGAAACACCCAGCGGCGGTGGTTACGGAAAGTGAATGACGCCTGCGGTAGCTGGGCGGGTCACTAGTTTCGTTTGTCCAATTACCCACCCGCTACCGCGGGTGGTACTGACTTCAATTCACGTAATCCGTGGGATCATCGCTCGGTTTTGGGAAATCAAAAGTTTGATTTAGACTGCAGCGTCGTCTTGAAAAACCTGGCAGAGAATTTCCCAGAAGGATAATGAGCAGCACCGCAAAAATGATTCGCAGTATCGAACCAGATGAGAATGAAGTACCGGCCCGCAAGGAACATCCGAGCCCCGCGCGCGCCGGCTGGATTGAGGTGATTGCCGGCTCAATGTTCTCCGGCAAATCGGAGGAGCTGATTCGCCGGTTGCGTCGCGCCCGGATTGCGCGGCAGAAGGTCCAGGTGTTCAAGCCGCAGATTGATTCGCGATATTCCGACAATCACATCGTTTCTCACTCGGAAATGAAACACGAATCTTGCAATGTCCGGAGCGCCGCCGAGATTCGCGCGCTTATCGAACCTGAAACCGAAGTCGTAGGCATCGACGAAGCGCAGTTTTTCGACGGCGCGCTGATCGACGTCGTAAACGAACTCGCCGGAAACGGTGCTCGAGTGATTATTGCGGGCTTAGATCAGGATTACACCGGCAAACCCTGGGAGCCGATGCCGCAGTTGCTGGCGGTAGCTGAGTACATCACCAAGACGCACGCGATCTGCATGAAGTGCGGCCAGCCCGCCAACTATACGCAACGCACGTTTGACTCAGAAGAACGCGTGGCGGTCGGGGGTGCCGGCATGTACGAAGCACGCTGTCGCAGTTGCTTTGTACCACACGCCGACGCCCCGACCGTACACGAGGGGTGAGGATGAGGTTTGGGCGGCTGTCGTTGGGCCACCCTTTCGTGAGGATTCTCTTTTTTGCGTGGGGCAGGATTAAAGTTCGTTTCCGCGGAGAATTCTGCTCGTCGTCCTGCACACCACTTTCAACTGTTGCCTACACTCAATATGTCGTGGCTAGCCAAAACATTTCATGGCCACGCAAGTGATGAGCTCAGAAGTACTTGAAAAGGAGAGTAAGAGGCCGGTAGGAACTACCTGGCCTTGATTCGGAAGGAATAGCCCGCAACACTTTCGGTGCTGCCGCTTGCGTTCACACCGTTCAGCTTGACCCGGTAATCGCCGGGAGGGAAGGTTTCGGTTTCCACAGACAGCGTTTGCCGGCCGCCTGACGATTGAGGCTTAAGGTCCTTCTTTGTTAGCAGGGTGCGGCCATCGTCATCGAGAAGAAGGACTTCATAGGCAGAATATTTGTTTTCGGCCAAATCGAGTTGCAGGCGGACTGCAACGCTTGTGGGCGGTACGACAAAGGCCGGAAGCTCGCCACCGTCTCGCGTAATTCCCTGCGGCGACAGCTCGATGGCAAAGACAGGTCCGGAGCGTGAAGGACCTTGCCAGTTTCGCCAACCCATCCAGAAAACGCCTGACACGACGATAACCAGTGCGGCGGCCAGCGCGTATGAAACAATCGGGTTTTGAAAAGGAAAAAACTCGAAGAAAGAACGCTTCTTCGGCTTCGGCTCGGCTGCTTTGGAAACGAGTTCCGATTCGCGGCCGGCTTGAGAGTCTTCAAGTGTTTGAGCCGCAACTACCGGCCTCACAAGCTTTTTCAGTGCTCGCGCGAAGCGCAATTTTCCCTGCCGGTCAGGCGCCGACATGAAGTGGGTCTCAAAGCTTACCCGATCCGCGGCCGGCAGTTCATCGTGGAGATACTCATCCACCAGCTCGTCTTCGACGATTAACAGCTCTTCGTAAGACTCGTGGTCGGTTAATAGTCGTTCTTCAAAGCCGGCGAGCTGCTCCTCCGGCATCCTGCCGAGCAAGTAATCGCGAGTCTTTTGTTGTTCAGTGAATTGTGAATTCAAAATAAATAAACTGCTCCCCACTCTCCCAACCTATATGATATTTCCCCCTCCAACGTTTCAAGCTGGGGTTTCCTGAAGGCATTGCTTCACGCATTGCTCCAGTGCTGCCCGAATTCGATGCGCCCGGATCCGCAAGGCATTCGCGGCGATCCCCAGGTTGGCAGCCAGTTGTCTGCGATGTGCGATTTTTGCGTGTTTTTCTTCCTGATAATATGACAGCACTAGCTCGCGATTCTGGGGTGTCAGCTTTGCGACGCAACGATCCAGGCATTCGTATTCCGACTCGACTTCCGATTCGTCAGCATCGATGGTGGGCTCAGGCTGAGCCGGGGGCGGTTTTCTTCGCGAATACTCAAGAAGGATCTTCTTGGCTACAGCGTAAAAGTACCGCGCTGGGTCGCCGGTAAAACCCGCTTGAATCTCGTCCAGCTTACTAATGACTCGGTTTATTGTTTCGTCCGCAAGGTCTTCTGCGTCCAAACAGCCGCGGCAGGAGAATATCTTGATTAATCGCGTGCGAATGGATTCGTACTTCTGCGCGGCCGCTTCGCGATTCGGATCAAGCCAGGCGAGCAGCGCATCGAATGCTTCCTGTGTCAGAATCCATTCCTTTTTCACGGGAGCAAGCGGAAAGGCCCGTGGGGTAACGCTGGCCGGCCTTTCCAAGCTGCGTATTGTACCTAAACAGTGCGGGTTCGTCTCCTACCAAATGCGACGAATGCAATAAGTAGCGCAAGACTGGCTAAACCCAGGCAGATAACCAGCCATTGCGCGCCCGGCGAGGCCACTAAGGTCGCTTGATCGTAACGGCCCTGAATCACGAAAGCCGCCCAAAAATACGGCGAATGCCAGCGGTTCTCACGCCACATTGAAACCTGCGCCTCTCGCAGGGCGGCGGAAGGAGTGAGGCCACCTTTGAACATCCGCTCGTAAAAACGTTTCATTAGCTCTGCGGTAGCTTCGTCGTCGACCTTCCACAACGACGCGGTCACGCCTCCTGCTCCCGCATACATAAAACCGCGAGTCAAACCGATCAGTCCCTCGCCCTTCACCTCTTTGCCCAGCCCGGTGCTGCAGCCGCTCAGGACCACCAGGTCCACTGGAAGTCTGAGATTGTAGATATCGTTTGTTCGCAGAAAGCCTTCCTGGGGCGTGCCCTCCTGGTCGATCAACGAAAGCACGATCCCTGATGATTCGGGGTATTTGTCGTCAACAAAAGCGTGCGTCGCAAAATGTACGATGCTGTACTGATCAAGGCCTGATCCGGCTACCGTCGAACGGCTGGCGCGAAAATCCGTTGCCTCGAAGCCCGTGCCCTCAGGAATAACCGCCATGATCGCTCTGGCTTCTTCACGAGTAGCCAGCAAGCGTGGGATCTTCTGGGGCGAAGCAGACTGGACATCGCGAAAAGCACGCGAAAGTTGCTCAATGCCAAAGGAGCTGGTCAAAACCGTTTCACCTGGTTTCTGAGGAGCGAGGCGGGGATCATCGCTTCCGAAGACGGGGTCTGCCAGGACCGCGACACTGCGGCTGGCCGGTTTTCGATTCGCCGACTCTCTCAACACCAAAGCCAGTATTGAAGCTGAAGGCTCGTTAATAATCTCGTGATCCACCACCAGTGGTTTTTGCTCTGCATCGACGGCGCTCGGCAACGACAATGCCTGGAAGGGAATGTATTGCAGCGCTCCGTCGGCGACGATCACAAGCCGCTTCTTTAAAAGCTTATCGGCGATTGGGCCGAGCAGAGTCTGACTCAACGACGCAGTGATTTCCGGTAGTTGAGTCTCCACTTCCAGGGCCTGTTTCTGGCGCTCCGCTCGTGTGGCTCCGGCTTCTGTTTGGCTTGCGGTAATCAGCTGATAGAAACGGTGTACCTGGTTTTCAATCTCAACTCTTCCGGGCAATTCATAGCTGGAAATGCTGTTACGCGTGACCGCCCAGACATAACTGCGCTCGGCGCCGAGCACGTATTCAATGAGCAACGTTTCATCGTCCCTGACCACCTGACTTTGAATCTCCTGCAGGTTTAGATTTTGGGGGTGAATGAGTGCGCCATAGCCTGGATAGCGTGCGTTAATCAACTCAACGACGCGGTTATGATTAGCGCCCAGTTGCGCCAACTCGGAATCCAGCTCTTCGAGGTCCTCCTTCTTGTATTCAACCGCCAATAGTGCGACGCGCTTGTCTTCCTTGACCCGGAGCGTCTGTCGCAGGGCTTTCTCTTGCTCGGCTAGTTTTGGATCGAGATTCGCGAGCGGGTTACTTTGCGTGGCGCGTAATAATTCCGCGAGGGAACGCGCGCGCTCTGCTTCGCTGGTCTCAAAAGCCCGAATGTCGAACCCGCGCGCCGGCTCTAGCTCGTGTTTGCGCATTAAGCATTCGATATAACTGAGGTAGCGGCCGTGCAGACTCGCTGACAGGGCTGTCGTCAAATCTCGCGTCGTCGAGGTGCGGCGAATATGCTCAGTGACTTCAATAGACTCGCGCAGGTATTGTTCCGCCAAGTCCAGGTTCTTTTGCTTCAGTTCGAGACGACCCGAAGCGAATAGTGTCGCTGATTCATTTATGCGATCGGAAAGTGCGCGGAAACTTTGAACGGCCGCCAGGTAGCATTGGCGTGCGCTTTCGATCTTTCCTTCTTCTTCATAGACGCTGCCCATTAGAGAGCGAGTGCGCGCCGCTTCCATCGGATTTTTCGCCGAAGAGTATTCAGCCAGGGCGGCCTCAAAGTACTTGAGCGCGAGGGGGGTGTTTTTCAGCGCAGCATGAGTGAGGCCAAGGTATTCATCGCAGAAAGCAGTGAGCCGGGTATCCTGGCGTGAGGCCGCCTCGCGGCGAGCACTCTCGAAACTTTGAATTGCTTCCTCATATTTCCCGGAAAAGTAATACGACCGGCCAATCGACCAATTCATCGCTGTGATCGCACGCGCATTATTTGTTTGTTCGAAATATTCGCGAGCCCTGCGAGACTTTTCGAGGGCGACTTCAGGCAGCCCGACCTCAAGGAAAGCTTCGGCCAGGTTTCCCTGGATTCGTCCCATCTGGAACGGCTCGGCTTTCTCGTCGATGAGCGCCTGCGCCTGGGTGTAATAAACCATGGCGTTCTGCCAGGCGCCCTTCCGAAACTCGATGAAGCCAAAGGAAATGAGGATCGCCGCTTGCCGATTGCTGTCATTGAGGTCGCGAAAAAGGCGGAGCGCGGCCGCGCAGCTCTCACTGGATTTGTCCAGATTGCTCTGAACCAGATAGTACTGCCCGATCGCGGAGTAAGTCTCAGCCATCCCACGTTTGTGGTTTAGCGAGCGCCAAAGTTCGAGTGACTCCTGCGCGCTCTTGAGAGCGAGCACATTATCGCGAGTGTTCTGGCAAAAGCTTGCGGTGAGAGCCGCTTCAGCATGGCCGGCAACGTACCCGGCTTGTTGACTGAGAGCGATCGCCTGATTGGCAGTTTGTTCGGACCTGTCACACTGACTGAGGTTTTCATAGCCCGAGGCAATGCCGTTGAGGCTGTCGATGAGGGCACGCTGATCACTCCCTTGCTTTAGAAGCGTGCGTGCTTTCTCAAAAGTGCTGACAGCCTGGCCGTACGCCGACATGCGCATTTGAAAGCCGCCGGCCCGGTTGAGTATGCGAGCTGCTTCGATTACTCGTCCTGCTTTTCGCAGCTCACTAGACGTATTCAGCAGCTGAGTTACCATGCCGCGCCGTTCATCGGCGCTCGTAATGAGGTGGTCCTGCTCAATGATGCGAGCCTCCTCTTCACTCTGACCGTAAACGTTCAGACAGAGGCCGAATCCCAGCGCGGCAAGCAAGATCAAAACGCGGCTGCCTATCATCGTCTTGGTGGTGTTCGATCCTTACCCGCAGAATTTCCGTTGCGTTTCGCCCTGGAGGTAATCTCGACGCCCTCCGGAGCTGAGTAGTTCTTGATCACCGTTAGCCCGAAGAAACCGACTGAGCCCGAGGCTTTGTCCGAAGGCCCGGGGTCTAACGTAGCCAGCAGCTTGGCTATAGTGCTGAAGTTGAGCGATCCCGAAGTCTTGTCAGAAGGCTCAAACTGATCGAGCGTCCCAGAAGTCTTGTCGGAAGGCTCAAACTGATCGAGTGTCCCTGAAGTCTTGTCGGAAGGCTCAAACTGATCGAGTGTCCCCGAAGTCTTGTCGGAAGGCTCAAACTGGTCGAGGGTGCCTGAAGCCTTATCAGACGGCTCGAACATATCGAGCGTGCCTGTAGCTTTGTCAGATGGTCCCGGCCCATCGAGCGTGCCCACAGTCTTACCAGACTTTGTCAGGTAAATTGGCGGACTTCCCAACTTGAGAAGGGACGCATCGGTGTCAAGCTTCCGATCGTCAACTTTGGTATTCGTGCCCACCACCGGGCGTCTGGTTTCATAGAAGTATTCCTTCAAGAAACTGAGCCAGGAGTCAGTTCCGGTTTCCCTGGTAAACGCATAGTGCTGGTAATTCGCGAGGATCCTGGTTGCGGGGCTTCGCCATGGAAAGAATATTGAGAGGCCATGCGAAAATTGGTATGAAGCCCCGTGAAAGTCGGAAAACACCACGAGGCGGTCAAAAGCTCCTTCCTTATCTGCACGCCGCCCGGGATTGCTCTCCAGAACCTGCTTGAGCTTCTTGCAAGCGGTCCAGATTGATATTTGTGGTTCATCTCGATCCTGGCAATAGGCTTGCAGTCGGTCGCAGAGGTCGTACAAGTCGGTGTAATTCTCGGAGTAGTAGCTCTGTGACTCCAGGTGAGCAAGCTGAATAAGGTTTCTTGTGCCTTTATGGGCCACACCTTTTCTCAAGGCCCGGGCCAATGCCTTTATTTGTGTGTCGAGCGCGCTAATCTTGTCGTCGTCAAGACTACACATGCTGAGATCCGCCGGATAGCCGCCGAGCTCGAAATCCACCGAGTTGTAAAAGCTCAAGTGCTGCAGCCCGTTCAGGATTGCCCGAACCTGCTTATTGGGGTAGGGCTCGTCGTTTTCGGCAATGTCTTCGATGGCGCCAAAGATCTTCTTCAAGAGTTGGCGATAGGGCCAACTGCCCGGAAAAGCCAGGCCTTGAGTGCCCATCATGAACCGCGCCGTACCTCTTAATTCATAAGCCACCTCGATCGAGCTCATACAACAACTGTGAAATCCGACCAGGTGAAACTCGGCATTTTCGGCCCTGATTTTCTCGCTAAATCCTCTGAGAATTTCTCCCAGGGCAGCCAGGGTGATTCCAGAGCTATCATCTGCGTCAAACAAAAACGCATCGTTGCCGACCACCATTCCGTGTCCCATGAGAAAGAGCAGGTAATTCTCCGCCGGGTAGTAAGTCTTTGCGTACTCGAGAAAGTAACGCAAGCTGACAGCCGCCGGAATCTGGGGGAGACCCGGGTCGTGGGAATCCTCGGCGATGTTCCGGACGAACGGGTTACGTCCATCGCCGATGAAAGTCCCTTCGGTGCTTTGATCTCGGCGCACGGCGTTAACGTCGAAGACACGCGCGTTTTTCCCGTTACAATTCGGATCAAAGTAGGCGAGAACGTTAGTGTCTTTTTGATAGCCGGCATCTTTTAATGCCTTCAGTTGGGAGATCATTGTTGAAGCTAAGAGACTGTCCCCGGCGAGAAGGAACATGATCGTCCATTTTCGGTTTGGTTTATCCATTTTCGTCACTCCTTGAGACATTGGGGCTTCGTTCGTCGGCGAGGCTACCACTGGGTTGGTCCAGGCCCGAGAAACACGTGAATATCAACCCAGGTTTGATCTGCGGAATTGTTGCCGGTGGCAACAGGCGGTCTTGAGAGAAACGCCCAGGATTCTACACCAAGGTTGCAAGGCGCCCAAACAATTGACTCGAATAACTGAGCACCTTTTACGTTTCGCGTGTCTCACTCTTTATGCTTCTAATGAGTCAAACATTTCGAAGGGCACATCCGGCGCCACGCAAGAACCTTCCGGCGCCCCGTTCTAAACACAAAAGTTTCCGCAAAAGCTGTCCGCGGACGCTTCAAATCGGCGCTGTGTGAGGTCTCCCCAGACTGACTTTGTTTCGCGATACGGTTCGCGAAAGCACAGCAGGTTTAAGTCATCTGAAGGGAGAAGATGTGATGAAAACAAGTTTCTTGGGATTGGTGGCGGCTTTAGTCTTATCAATTGCTGCTCCGCTGGGGGTGGTCGCCGGGTGGGGAAGTTATGGTGGCCAGAAAACGGACGATAACGGCTATCGGCTCGAAGGGCCTTTCAATCAGGGTAACCTGACAGTCTTTCTGATTCACGGCAAAGATCGAATCAAAGGCCAGACATTTCTGACTCTGGAAGAAGCACTGGTGCAGAAGAAGGTGATCGTGCGTGAGACGAAAGAGGTCAATCAGCTGACGATCGAAAATGTCTCGACTGAAGAGGTTTATGTGCAGTCAGGCGACATCGTCAAAGGCGGAGCTCAGGATCGCATGCTGGTGGTTGATTTGATTTTGCCACCACACTCGGGACGGATCTCAATCTCGGCGTTCTGTGTCGAGAACGGACGGTGGAGCCAGCGCGGCAACGAAGCCGCGACGGTTTTCAGCTCGTCCAGGAACACAGTTGCCAGCCGTGAAGTTAAGCTGGCGGCGAAGCTGAAATCATCGCAGAGCGAAGTCTGGCGCGAAGTTTCCGTCGCCCAGGACAAGCTCAGCAGCAGCGTGGGCGAACGCGTTAATGGCGCCGATTCGCCGTCCAGTCTGCAACTCGCGCTCGAGAATAAAGAGGTGCAGAAGACGGCCGACGACTATGTGAACGCGCTATCTGAGACTGTTAATGGCAAGTCAGATGTGATCGGATATGTCTTTGCCATCAATGGCAAGGTGAACAGCGCGGATGTCTACGCGTCAAACGCATTATTCCGGAAACTCTGGCCCAAGCTTTTGAAGGCGAGTGCGATCGAAGCAGTGGCGGAGTATCGCCGCGGAGAGAAGTTTGACGCTCCGAAGGCTTCAGAGGTGCACGATCTGCTTGATGATTCCAAGGGCGAGGAAAAGCAAAAGGACGTGACAGGCCGTGTGCAGATGGTCACCAAAGAGACTAGCGGCAACGTTTCGTTCGAAACTCGTGACCGGGCGAAATCAGACATTGTAGTGCACAAAAACTACATCAAGAAGAACTAATCGAAGGAGGTGGTCAAGTTGAAAGGGAAGGAAGAAATCATTCCTTCCCTTTTTTGTTAGCCAACGGTGGATCCGTCCACGAAGCGGATGTTTGAAAATAGCCCGGCAATTCAGTGCCGGGTCCTGACAGAAAAACTCTGCTTCATGCGTGGTTAGTGCACGAGTTTGGTCGAATACATGATCGCGTACAACTCGTCCTGATGCTCGGGGAATTTTCCCGAATCGGTCGACAGAATCATGGTCACCAGTTGCGTGTTGCCGGCAAATTTCCGATAGCCCTGCCACTCGAGACGGCGAATGTCGCCCGCCTCTTCCTGCTTTGATTCGCGAAACTGAACGCCGCGCACACCATCCAGCTCGAGCCACCTCACCTCGTCGTACTTGCCAATCTTCTGTTGGGTCTTGGCCCCTTCGTACATGGCCTTGATGCTGGTATCAACAATGCTCTCCATTTGCGGCATGACCGATATGGCCACGGTGAGGAAGGCGCCATTTCCACCGTAACTCAGACTCTCGTTGTGCACGTCGATCTTTTTCCAGTTTGGCGGCAGGGTCCAGGTGATTCCCTGTTGGTCCCAGGGAACCGGTTGGCCACTGTTGATGATGGCTTGCTGGGCTGAAGAGGGTTGCGGCTTCTCGACTTCGTCGCCGCCTGAAGAACTCGAGCTTGAAGATCCGCCCGAATTGGAATTGCTGTTGCTCTTGAGTTTGCTGGTCAGGTTGCAAGCGACCACCACGAACACCAGCGCAAATAAAGCGAAAACTTTTTTCATGCCGTACACCAGGGTTTCGATAAGTTGGAAAAGCTAACGCCTTGTACGCCAGACGGATGTGGCGTGTCAATGTTCTGAAGAAGCACGGGCCCAATAGAGAGAATCAATTTTGATCGTCCCGTGCCTCGTTCTGTTTCGCGCGATGAAGTTGGTCGTGTTATCCTTGGTTTTTCAAACCCCCGCCGTTCACCCCCTATCAAGCGACGCTATTTGGTCGAACCAAGAGGTGCAGAATGCTGACTATTAACCGTAATCGCAGAGTGTCAAAGACTCTGATTTTATGTGGGGGCCTGCTCGCATTGTTCATCAGCGCGTGCAAGCCGATGGAAAATACCAACGCAAATGTGAATGCTAATGCGAACGCCCAACCGGCGAATGTAAACGCAAATATCAATTCAAGCGCAACCAGTGGTCCAACTATCAACGCGCGCGAACCGGAAAAATACAGCGCGACGCTGGTATTCAGTGTCGAGACACAGGGCAACGAAAAAGCGGTAGGCATACCTTCGCTGTCGGTCCAGGTGGCACGCAACAGCGCCGATCGGCGCCTCGAATTCAAGTTGCCGGATGGCACGCCGCTGATCTATCTCGACCACGAAAATCGAAGCTACGTAATCGCGCCGAGTAAGAAGCAGTATGCCGAGCTGACCAGGGAAGCAACTGGAATTCAACCGCAAAAGCTCATGACCCCCGGACAAATTGTGTCTGATCTGAAGAATAAGAGCGGCGTCGAACGTGTGGGTGACGAACAAATCAACGGACGGATGGCTGAGAAATACCGTTACAGCACGTCAACCAACACCAACACAAAAGTGGGCGAGGTGAAGGCTGAAGCTTTTGTGTTTATTGACAAAGAAACCGGGCTGCCGCTCCGCTCTGAAGTAAACGCCGAGAGTTCGGGAGACGTGAAAGGTGTCAACGCGGCGAGAGTCGTTGTCGAAATGCGGGACATCAAGACCGATATCGACGCCGCGCTTTTTGCGATTCCGGCCGGCTATACCGAGGTTCCGCCTGAGAAAGTGCGCCAACAGGTCGATGCGCTGACCAGCGCGGTGGCCGCTGTTCTGAGAGCAATAATGGCGAATATGGGGGCGGGTACCACTTCATCGGCGTCGCCCGCCGCGACCGCATCGCCCCAATAATATGAAACGAATACTTATTTTTGTCGCAGGATCATTGCTTGGTGCTTTGGCAGCGCTTTATTTTCTCAGTCCCGCGCGCAGCGGAAGACTGTCGGGCATTCCGGTCCGGCCGCCGGACGCGAACACGGTAAATTCGGGCACGGTCACGGTAACGCTCGACGAAAAGTTTTTTGATTCGCTGCTCGGTACTATTTTTCAGCGCTTGGGATCGCCGCAATTGAAGTTGGCTGAGCTTCAGGCGGCGTCTCCGTTTCAACCGGCCATGTTTCAGAACTCGTGCAGCAACGTAGTCGTGCTCAACCCCGAGGGTGGGAACGTCAGGACTGGTGTGCGCTTCACCGGCGGAAAGATCACGGTGCCGCTGGCTTTCACAGGCAGCTACAACGTGCTCGCGAAATGCGTGCAATTCAAAGGCACGGCCAAAGCCACTGTCGATCTCGCGTTCAATCAGGAAAAGCAGATCGTCTATGGCACAGTCATTATCGAAGAGATGATTCTCGAAGACGTGCCGCCGCTGGTGAGCGCTCTGGTCACGGCGTTTGTGCGCGAGACCATCGCCGCGAAGATAAACCCCTTTGAGGTGGTGCGCGTTGAGCACTTCAATCTCTCGATGCCGATTCAAGCGACGGGCGGTTTAGTAAAGGCGAACGTCAAAGACGTGCGTTCCGAAGTTCAGGAAGGCTCGCTGCGTCTGTTGCTGACTTATGATTTCAGTGCCGAGAAGAATGCTGGGTAGGCGGCTTTGCCGAGCCCAGTGCGGTGAGCCTTTGGCCCACGGTGAGGCAACTTCTTAATTGACCGAGGCTCCGCCTCCGGTGAGAGGCGCAGCCTCCCACCCTCAAATGCGGGACGGTGAGGCAAGCCTCACCGCACTGGGCTCGGCAAAGCCGAAAGCATTGGAGTGGCAGAGCCATCGCTTAAGCGTCGCGTCCGTCCCAACACCGATCTGTTTCTCTTCCGCAAAAAAATTTCCCAACTCATGAAACGTTTCGCTCTCGTCCACCATTCACGGGCGAATGGTCGGTACTGCCTCAGCGGCAGGCCAATTTCGAGAGGAGAAAACGTTCATGCTGAAGAAAATCTTTGCGGTGCTGCTGCTGTCCCTGGCGGCGGCTGCATGCGAATCAACCCCTGACACCACGGCGCCCAGTCCCAGCCCGGCGGCCCAGAGTTCACCGACGGCGGCGCCGAGCCCGTCAGTCGAAGCCAGCCCGGCGGCTAAACTGGAATGGAAAACCGGCGATAAGGTCAAAGTCACAATCAACGGCGCGGCCGTCGCCGCCACCATCGTCAGCGTTGACGAGAAGGCCGGCAAGGCAATTGTAAAAGTCGACGGTGAAGCCAAAGAAAGAACCGTGAATCTCACGGACATTACCAAACAGTAATACCCGACGGCGGGGCAACTCGAACGGGTTGCCCTCGCCATCTGAACATAGGGCAAACTTTTCAGTTTGTCCGTTGTGTGTTTCTGAGCAGACAAACTAGAGTTTGTCATACACATGTCGCCGGCCAAGCAACTTCGCACCCTGGATCAAGCCGACTTTGATCGGCTGTTGAGTTGGCTTGATCCGGATTACCACACGGCGGGTAGTCTTTACGAAAAGATACGTTGGCGGCTGATCGCGATTCTGGCGTCGCGAGGCTGTCACGTTCCGGAAGAACTTGCCGACGAAACAATCGATCGCGTGGCGCGCCGGGTGATCGATATTCGCGATACCTATGTGGGCGACAAGTCAATCTATTTCCTGGGCGTGATGAACAACGTCCATCACGAGTATTTGAAGCGGCGGCCACAACCGCACGCTGTCGAACCGGCGCCTGATGCGGAAGCGAAAGAGCGTCTTTACGCTTGCCTCGATCGCTGCCTGGATAAGTTGAGTCCGCATGCGAGGCAAATCATCGAGCGGTACTACGCGGAAAACCGAAGCGCGAAGATCACCTTGCGCAAGCGGATCGCGGCCGAGTTGGGTGTCTCGGCGAGTAATCTGCGTCTGCGGGCTTTGCGCATTCGCGAAAAGTTGCAGGTGTGTATCAGCCAGTGTCTGGAAACATGAAGCGTATGTCTGCTAACCAACATTCAAATCTGCCCGCTGCCGAAGTCATTCGCAGCTTTCTTCTCGGCGGGTTGGATGCCGCCGCGCAAGAAGAATTTGAAGCGCGGCTCATGATGGACGATCGGCTGCACGAACTTGTCCGGCAAGCCGAGCTTAAATTGGCCGATGACGCTGCGAGCGGGAGAATTGAACGATCTGAGCGGCAACTCTTTGCCAGGAATTTCTTGCTCACCGATGAACGCCGCCAAATCGTCGTTGTGTCAGAGGCCTTGCACGAGAAGTTTGGGCCGTCAGATACGCCCCGCGTGCGCATGTCGTGGCGCGAGATGTTTCGCCAGCCGGCGTTGCGAGTGGCCTTCGGCCTGCTGGTGGCGCTGCTGTTGGTTGGGTCTTTCTTGATCGTGACTAAACAACCGCGAATTGTGAGGACCTTTTTCCCCAGGCCCATTCCCATAAGACGAGCGCCGATCTCACAACCCCAGGAAGTTCATCATCCGACGAATCAAACGGCGCCGCTCCATCGCGAATCTGATTCTTCACCGCTCGAGCACGAGTCGACTCCGCCGAACAGTGGGTTCGAGGGGGTCGTCACAGTGTCACCGTCTGTTGATTTGAATCAGGCGCCCACGATCGCCTTACCCAACGGCGGGAATGGAGCGATTCGCTGTCAGCTCACGCTGAGTCAGACCGAAACGAACGAGTTTCAGGTTGAGCTCTGGTCGCTAAATCAAAATGTTTTTGTGATTGACTCAGCGAAGTCAAACGGCAACCAACTCGAGGTTGATGTTCCGGTGCGAGTATTGAAGGCAGGTGATTATGAAATCAGAGTGAGCCGTGTGCATGACGGATCAAGGCAGCCAGTCGCCACGTATTATTTTGGAGTGCGCTGACTCGTCAGCGCTTTAGAAAGCGATGACAAGTTACCGCACTCCACAAAACTACTTCACCCGGCTCTTGCGGCGGCGCATGAAATCGATCAGGACAAATTGAGAGAGGTTTGCGGGATTGGCAAAGTAAGCCTTGCCATTTGTCATGGCGGTCATCTGCTTGACGAACTCGATCAGGTAATAATCGCTGGCCAGCATGAACGTATTAATCATGATGCCGGCTTTGCGGCAGGCCTGCACTTCACGAAATGTCGCGTCCATCACAAATGGATCGCCACCCATTGAATTCTTATAGATTCTGCGTTCACTGCCGGCGCCCGGTGACCAATTGAACCCGCCGGGATGCGTGACCGCGCCTTCCACAAAACAGGCGGTCGGTTTGCCGTCAGTCACCATCACGATCTGCTTCATGTCTTTCCTTTGCGCTTGCAGGATGCGTCGGGCCAGTCGCAAACCTTCCGCGGTGTTGGTGTGATAAGGCCCAACCTGCGTAGTCGCCAGCTTAGCCAGCGGAAGCTCTTCGGCGCTGTCATGGAACAAAACAATCTTCAGAGAGTCGCCGGGATATTGCGTACGAATAAGATGGCCGAGGGCCAGCGCGACTTTCTTGGCCGGCGTGAAACGGTCTTCGCCGTAAAGAATCATCGAGTGCGAGCAGTCGAGCATTACCACCGTGGCGCACGACGATTGATAGTCGCATTGATGTACATGCAAATCCTTGTATTCGAGGTTCAGCGGCACCGAAAGCCCTTCGCGCTGAATCGCCGACAACAAAGTCGTATTGACGTCGAGGTTGATGGTATCGCCGAATTCGTAAGGCTTGCTGGCGGCTTCAGCCTCGACACCGGTAGCCAGATGACGAGTATCGTGACGTCCCATCGAGCTCTTGCCTAAACTTCCCAGCAAATTACGCAGGGTTTTGTAGCCGAGAAAGTCCAGGCCTTTTTCAGTAACTTCAAACTTGATGTTGCGCGGCAAAGGTTCTTCAACGCGGCCTTCGCCATTGCCTCCCATCATCTCGCGACGTTGTTTTTCGCTGGGCGGTTCTTCGTGCAGATTGAGATAGCCTTCGTCGACGAGGCGCTCGATCAACTGATTCAACATCTCCTGAAGCTGTGAACCCTGGTACTTGCCTTCGTTTTCGTCGAGCATCTGCTGAATCTGGTGCTGGCTCAACAAGCCCTGATCCATGAGCGCTTGCAGAAGAGCGCGACGCAGCGCATCGATCGAGGTGTCCTGGGGCATGCGTTCGCGCGTCCAGTAGTAGTCATCGTCGTATCCGGAAGAAAGGAGTGAATCGGACAGACCTTCCATCAAGTCGCCGAGATTAATCCCGAAGACGTCGAGGCCGTTGAATTTTCCATAGCGGGTAAAACGCATCTACTTCTTCTTGTCCGGTTCGGGAACTTGCAGGTCGCGACAAATCTTGCGAGCCAAAAATTCATTGATTTCGCGGTGACGCGGGATTGTCGATGAAGTTCGCGCTATGCGATTCACGTAAACAGTATGCTTGCTTCCCTCACGAAAGAATTCGCAACCTTGGGTTTCCAGGTATCGAACAAGATCAATACGCTTCATATAGACATGAAACCACGGTTTTCATTGTTAGGGGACTCCCCCCAGGGGCTTCCCCAAATTCGTTCGTTAGCTTGTCGACGGCTTACAAGCTATCTTCATTAATGCTTGTGATCTCGTCCTCAATCGAGTTAGTAGTACCCTTTCCCCGACATCGACTGCATTGGACCGCAATGGTTTCCATCTAACATCAGAAACAGGGGAGGTACTTTAGGCTATTCTTTCGCGAATGGTCTCTTCACTGTCACTCCACTCTTTTGTCAGCGCCCGATTCGCCTCAATCACCAATTCAACCGCCTCCTTCAGATTTTCGCGAGCCTCTTCAATGGTTGCTCCTTGGGAATTGGCGCCTGGCAGCTCTTCCACAAATCCAACATACCCTTCAGGAACTTTGCGATAGACTGCGGTCAAAGTTATAGACATAATCGGCCTCCTCAAGAATATCGTCCGGTCTCGGTGAGATCATCATAAATCATGCCGCGCCGGTCCTTCTTCGCTTTCGTCACCGCCGTGTAGCCGCCTTCTTCGTTTCGGCTGATCTTGTTTGCCGCGTACAGTCCTTCCAGCACGAACTCGCATGCGGCAACGGTTTGCGGTATATCACCACGTTTGAAGTCAAAAGGAATCAAAGAGTTTTCGACCAGATCGGGAACGGCATCAACCAGCAGCATGCATTCGTCAGCCGCGGCTGTGTCCGCCAGACGCAAATTGTGTCCCTCATCAAACCAGCGAATCGTGGGCGCAAAATCAATACCTACAAAGTAGCCTTCAAAGATTTCTCCGGAGGCGCGTTTGATCAAATCTTTGGCGATGCGGTGCGCCCCGATCTGCTCGCCTTCATATTCCAGCTCCATCTTACCGGTCATCGATGGAAGGGCCGCATAGATGTCCGCGATGCGCGGCAGGATTTTCTCTTCACCGGTGAGGAGCGCGCGCCGCTCAGCGTTCGAGACGACCGATTCCATCACCGTGATCGGCAGTCGTTGGGAAACGCCTGAGTGTTTGTCGATCCGCTGGTCATCGCGGGCCTCAAAAGCGATCTGCTCGATCGTTTCGCGAATGAAGTCAGGCACCACCAGACGATCCGCAAAACCATCACGCGCAATCCAGGCTTCCTGGCGTGTGATCTCGACGCCCAGCTCGATCTCTTTCGGATAGTGCGTCATGATCTCGGCGCCAATACGATCTTTGAGCGGTGAGATGATCTTGCCACGCGCGGTGTAGTCTTCGGGGTTGGCTGAGAAGACGAGCATTACGTCGAGCGGCAGGCGCACCGGATAACCCTTAATCTGCACGTCGCCCTCCTGCATGATGTTGAAAAGACCGACCTGGATTTTGCCCGCCAGATCGGGCAGCTCATTAATCGCAAAGATGCCGCGATTGGCGCGTGGCAAAAGACCGTAGTGAATCGTCAGTTCATCGCTGAGCAGGTGCCCGCCCTTGGCTGCCTTGATTGGATCCACGTCACCAATGATGTCCGCAATGGTCACGTCCGGAGTTGCGAGCTTTTCCACAAAGCGCGCGTCGCGATCGACCCATGCAATCTGCGTTGCATCTTCATGCAACTGGATCATCTGTCGCCCGTAAGCGCTAATCGGCTCAAAAGGATTGTCGTTCACTTCTGAGCCGGCGATGACGGGAATGTACGGATCGAGCAGGCCGGTGAGTTGGCGAATGATACGACTCTTGGCCTGCCCGCGGAGGCCGAGCAGAATCAGGTTATGCCTCGAGAGAACCGCATTGATGAGCTGCGGGACCACAGTTTCGTCATAGCCGACGATGCCTGGAAAAAGTTTTTCGCGCCGCTTCAGTTTGCAAATCAGGTTCGCGCGCATCTCGTCTTTGACAGACTGGATGCGGAAACCGCTCTGTTTGAGTTCGCCTAAAGTCCTGGCTCGTTCGTTTGTCATAGTGTGAAAAGAATTCTAACCACTTTGGAGTGCGGCGACTAGTCGCCGCTTTTTGCAAGGTTTCCGTGGGGTGCCTACAGCGCTGACAAGTCAACCCACTCCATAATTAGAGCCGTTCTTACTCACCAACCCGTCCGCTTCCAACTTCTCCAGATGGGCCAGTACAGCGCGCTCAGCGAGCGCATGCGCCTTTGGTGAGACGTCCGTGTAAACACGCGCGACGATCTCGCTCGGGGTTGAGCTGCCGTCGCGCACGGCGTTGAGGATCATGGCCTCGCGCTCAAGGCGGTGAGAAATATACTCCTGAAGCTTCTCGTAAGGATTTGCGATCGCCGGTCCGTGCCCGCCAAACATCACGCTCAGCTTCGGGAGCGCATGCATGCGTTCGAGGGAGGTGAGATAGTCGCGCATGTTTCCTTCAGGGAGATCGATGAGCACTGATCCAAAGCCGACCACATTGTCCCCCGAAATCAGCGCGCCAGTGCTTTCGTCGTAGAAACAAAGATGCCCGCGCGCGTGGCCTGGCGTGTGCAACGCTCGCAGTTGGATCTGAGGTTCGCCCGCAAGCGAAATCCGATCGTTGTCTTCGATGAACCGGTCGACAGCGAACTGGCCTTTCAGGGATTCGGCGGTCGCGCGATGTGCGGCCACCGGAAGGCTGCGGCCATGATGCTTTTGCAGGTGGGCATTAAGCGCAGTTACGCCCGCTACATGATCGGGATGAACATGCGTGAGCAGAATTTCACGCGCCGTCCTTCCGTCACTAATCAAATCCTCGAGGCACGAGGCCAGCGCCTGCTGTTCGTCTTCGTACGGCGAGCCCGGATCGATAATCAGGATCTCTGTCGACGTGTAAATCAGATAGCAGTTCGTGTGGGTGGCCGGCGGCCGGGTCGGCGTGCGCACCGGAAAGCAAATATAATGAGGATGAAACTCTATCCGTCGCGTGGGCTCGCGATTAGCCTCGGGAACTGAAAGAAAGCGGTTGACGAGTTCGTTGTCCAACCCACCCGCAAGAGTCTTCATCGCGTGCAACACCGGAGGCACTACGATGATTTCTCTCTCTTGCCATTGCCCGTAGGCCGCCGCGGCGCTAATCCAATCGCCGGCCTCCAACTCGGAATCTTGAGTGACGCGCGGCTCTTGTTTTGCGGGACAATTAGCGAGAAAGAACCAGGTATCAAATCGTCTTGGCGCAAAGGGCGGCGTCACCCAGCGCCCCACAAAAGTGAAATCGTCTGTATCGAGCTGCAGGCCGTAATGCGTGAGCATCTCGGGCCAGGCCATTCGTTTTGATTCCAGATCGTCAAGCAGGGATTCACGCTGACCGATGGTCAGCGTTTCAGCTCCACGAGCGAGCAACACACCGACCTCTTCAAACAATTCGCGCGCGGCGCAACTGATCATCGCAGCGCGTTGCGGATCGTTGCAGTGGTCGACGCGGACCGTCCCATCACTGGCTTCCAACTGGCCACCGGGAAAAGCGCGATAACCGCCGAGGAACGCCAGTTTGATATTTCGCTTGACCCAAAAGACTTCAGGATTGAGGGGATCGGTATTAGGCCGGAGAAGAATAATCGCGGCGGCGTCTCTGGGTGTTGAAGCTGGCATGTCCACCAGATTACACACATTTGACAGATTCAGAGAGAGGACAGAGTTAGTTGGCTAGCAGTGCCATTCGTCAAGAGTCTACCTAACTGAAAAAGCTCTCTGTGTAATCTGCGTCATCTGTGGATGTTCACTACCAGCGATACCGCTCGCCATCACCGCCATTCCATGGATTGCCGCGCATGTGATAGCCGCCTTCTTCCCAGAAACCGGCCTGGTCTTCCGCGAGAAAGCGCACGCCTTTAACCCACTTCGCAGATTTCCACGCATAGAGTTGCGGAATGATCAGTCGCACGGGACCGCCATGCTCCAGCGGAATCGGCTGGCCATCGTGCAGGAACGCGAAAAGCGAGTCGTCCTTTAAAAAGTATTCGAGAGGCACGTTGGTGCTCCACCCGTAATCGTATCCAAGCGCGAGAGCAAACTTTGCTTCTGGTTTCATGCCGGCGCGGTTTGCGATCTCGCGGGTCGGTACACCTGTCCACACGTTATCCAAACGTGACCAACGCGTGACGCAATGAAAGTCGGCATAGACCTTCACTGCCGGCAGCTGCAGGAACTCGTCGAGCGAAAACTGAATTTGGTTCTCAACCAGACCGTCGACTTCGAATTGCCAGGTGGCCAGATCAATGGGCGGCGTGCCATGCGCATCCAGCACGGGCCATTTCTTAGTCCGTGATTGGCCCGGCGGGATGCGGTTCTCGCGCTGCGTGTCCGGACTGATGATTACATCGGTCTCGTTCAGATCTTCTGGTTTGCGCGGGTCGTGGGATTGGTACTTCGGATCTTTGATTAGGCTGTCGAGGAAACTCATAAACTAGAGGTCGGAATTCAGCGAAGCGATCTAACGCGAGTGTTGCCCGAGATGTTGCGCAGTGATCAGCGAATCGATGAGCGCACGCTCTTTATCGACCAGTGTCCGCAAAATGTGCCCAAAGATTCTTTGCGACAGCGAAGGGTCGCGCAGCAACAGCGTGCGAAACGCCTCGTCCTCCCAGCGCAACACGGCGGATGCCTCTTTCGTCCGCACAGACGCGGAGCGCGGAATCCCGCACAGCACTGCCAGCTCGCCCACGATCGTTCCGGGATGCGTCTCAGTCAAAACCACATCTTCGCCGCTGCGGCTAACAAATACTTCAAGGCCTCCGGTAAGCAGAAGCAAAACGAAGTCGGCCTTGTCGCCTTCCTTGAGCAGGACTTCTTCCGCCGCACATTGTTTGACCTCGCCCGATTTGATCAAGCGATTAGCGCCGTCCGTGGTGAAGCCTTTGAAGAGGGGAAAGCGGGTGATCAGCTCAGCATAGTTTTCGCTCATGGCGTTTACATTAGGAACTTCAGGACCTCAATCTGAAATATCTTTCGGTCATCGCTTTGGGCTGCTTCGTTCCGCGAGCTTCATCAGCTCTTCCGGCATCCATTTGCCCACGCCTTTGGCAGTAGCTTCTTCGACGCCTTTGGAGCGATCGTGCCATTTGTCGCGCGAACCTTCCGGGCCGCGTTCCCGTTCGTAATTCTCGGTTTGTTCGAGCGACAGTACGATGCCCTGGGCGATGCCGTTCCAGTCTTTCTGCTGAATGCCGCGCAAAACCAAAGGCAGTCCGGCCGACCAGTCCTCTTCCGGCGCGCGATTGTCCTGCTCGGGAATAGTCAGATTGTAGGTTGGCGGAAAAGCGGCGCCTGAAAACTCGCGCACGATTTGCGCGGCCACGTCTTTGTACGAGGCTTGGGCATTTTCACCTCGAATCGCCTGAGCGCGGCGAAACAGATCAGCGACGGACGGACCGGTTTGAGTCTCAGCCAAAACAGTTTCTCCTGGAAATTATGACGATAAGTTACACGCGTGGCGTGTGAATCACAACTCAGCGGTGGCACGCGCATCTTGCGCGTGAGTTCACGGGCGGGACGCCCCGTGCCACTCTAGATCCGTTCGAGCTTGTTTCGTGTAAACTCGTCTTCGACGTTTCCAGTATTGAGCGTGGAAACCGGCTCGAACAGAAGCACGTCGCATTCTTCCGGAGCAACCGGGCGGTGCTCGACACCGCGGGGCACGATGACAAACTCGCCTGTTCCGATCCACTCGGCGCGTTCGTTTCCATCCTCGCGATAGTCCATGCGAAAGCGGCCGCGCACTACCAGAAACATTTCATCTTCGGCTTCGTGATGATGCCAGGTAAACGGGCCTTGAAACTTCACCAGCTTAAGATATTGCCCGTTCAGCTCGCCGACGATGCGCGGGTTCCAATGATCGTTGATGAGCGAAAGCTTTTCAGCGAGATTGATCTTCTGCATGGTGATCTGGCGTGGCCTCCGAACATATAAATAAGCCGCGGATAGATGCGGAGTAGCGCGAATCAGCAAAGCCACTGGAGACGACTTACCAGCAGGCCTTATTCTGATTCGTCCTCATCCGCGACAATCCGCGGCTACGGCACGTGGGCGACGGGTCGCCGTACTCCAAAATTAGTTATTCACGCCCATCTGCCAAAGCATGAAGGCGTAATCGAACGCGGTCTCTTTGAACGCGTCGTAGCGTCCGGACGCGCCGCCATGACCAGCTCCCATGTTCACCTTGAGCAAGAGCGGGTTGTGATCGGTTTTGTAGTCGCGCAGCTTGGCAACAAACTTTGATCCTTCCCAGTAAGGCACCTGGCTGTCGTTGAGCGAAACCTTTACCAGCATCGCCGGGTAATTCGCCTTGTGGATGTTGTCGTAGGGCGAATACTTCTTCATGTAATCGTAGGCGGCCTTTTCATTCGGATTACCCCATTCAATGTACTCGCTGGTGGTCAATGGCAACGACGCATCCAGCATGGTATTGAGCACATCGACGAAAGGCACTTGTGCCACGACGCCTTTGAAAAGATCGGGACGCATGTTAGACACCGCGCCCATCAACAATCCGCCGGCGCTGCCACCCTGGATCACGAGGCGATCCTTCGAGGTGTACTTCGCTTTGATCATGTGCTCGGCGCAGGCAATGAAATCGGTAAAGGTATTGATCTTGTTCATCATGCGGCCGGCTTCGCGCCAGGGCTCGCCCAATTCTCCGCCGCCGCGAATGTGCGCGATGACATAGACCACGCCGCGATCCAGCAAGGCCAGACGGCTGGCTGAGAATGACGGCGGAATAGAGATGCCGTACGAGCCGTAGCCGTACAGAAGCATCGGCGCCGAGCCGTCGCGCTTGACGCTCTTGCGATAGACGACCGACATCGGAACCTTTGTGCCGTCGGAAGCCGTGGCAAACACGCGCTCAGATATGTAATTCGCCTTGTCAAAGCCGCCCGGAACTTCGGTCTGTTTCAGGAGCGTCGCTTTGCGCGTGTTCATGTCGTAATCGAACACTGAGTTGGGCGTGGTCAGCGATTGGTAGCTGTAACGGACTACATTGGTGTTGAATTCACGATTGCTGGTAGTGCCCGCAGAATAGACCGGTTCGGGAAAAGCAATGCGATGCCGGTTGTTACTTTTGAAATCAACGACTTCGATCTGCTGTAAACCGTTTTCCCATTCTGAGACGACGGCATGATTGGCGAAAAGATCGATGCCTTCGACTTTTACGGCCGGCCGGTGCGCCACAAAATCTTTCCAGTTCTTTTCCGAGGGATCCGAAACCGGCGCGGTGACTACGCGGAAATTCTTTGCGCCTTTGTTGGTGCGGATGTAGAAAAGATCACCGCGATGATCGGCGTCGTATTCATGGTCTGCCTCGCGCGGCAGGATGATCTTCCATTCAGCGTTGGGATTGTCCGCGGGAATGTAACGAAACTCAGTCGAGGTCTTGCTGAAAGCGCCTAACATGATCACCGCTTTATCGCGGGTACGGTCGGTGCCGATGTCGAACAGCTCGTCCTTCTCTTCATAAACCAGCTCGTACTTATCAGAGCCGAGCACGTGCCGCCAGAATTTATCGCTGCGCTTGGTGACTGCATCTTCGGTTACGTAGAAGATCGTCTTGTTGTCCGTGGCCCAGGCGATGTTATCGACGCGCTCAATGTTTTCAGCCAGCATTTCGCCGGTCTTGAGGTTCTTCACATGCAGCGTGTACTGGCGATAGCCGGTGTTGTCGGTTGAGTAAGCCAGCAAATCGCCGTCGTCACTGGGAGCGAACGAGCCAATAGCCATGAATTTCTGGCCCTTGGCCATCTCGTTCAGGTCGAGCAGTACTTGCTCAGGCGCATCGAGTTTGCCTTGCTTGCGGCAATAGATGGGATATTGCTTTCCGGTCTCAGTGCGCGAGTAGTAGAAGTAATCACCCCAGCGGTACGGCACATTCACGTCAGTCTGCTTAATGTGACTGAGGATCTCGTTGTAGAGCTTGTCCTGAAGCGCCTCAGTCGGTTTCATCATCGCCGCGGTGTATGCGTTTTCCGCTTCCAGGTGCGAGATGACCGTCGGGTTGGTTTTTTCGCGCAGCCAGAAGTAGTTATCGACCATACGATCCCCATTAATTTCAGTGACCTTGGGTTTCTTTTCGGTTACCGGAGGTTGAAGCATGCTGGAAGCGTTTCCATCCTGGGCGAGTGCGTTTGCAAAGCTGATCAGGGATATTGAGAGCACCAAGAGCAGCAGCAGAATACGATATTTCATTGAAGTCTCCTCAACAAGATTAATTTGTTTTGGGCTGGAAACGGGCCCCCGGCCCGTTAATCGTGGACCGTTCAACCGCGAAGCGGATCGCCCCACCCGGACTGAACGTATTTGCCGTCCTTTACGATGCAGGGAACGGTTGGATCGCCGCCTGAATACTTGAACATCTCTGCCCGGAACTCGCGATTTGTCTGCGCATCTCGATCAATGAAAGTGATGCCTTTCGAGTTGTAAAACTCCCTTGCCTGTTGGCAATAGGGACACCCGGGTTTCGTGTAAATAATCAGCGCCAACTTAGTTACCCTCCGTGAGTCCAAGATTCTAGCAGACTGACCGGAGGCGAGCTAATTGGCGAAACCTCGAGAAACTAAATGCTGGGAACTTCGTCGGCCACCCGCGAAACTGCTTCTCGGATAACACTGCGGGCCTGGCTCGCCTGGCGGACGGGACGTCTTTGCTCCCAGCAGTAACTCGGAAGTGTTGGTACGCCAGGCGGCTTGAATTTGTTTCGGCGGCGGGAACGAAAAAAGGGACGAGCGTGCCTCATCGCTCGTCCCTACAACGTGACGAAAGTAGATTATCCGGAATAGCCCCTCCGGGATGAAACTCAGGTCACGCTGATCCTTGAGTGCGGCGGCCTGTCGCCGCTCTTGCCCTCTCCCTTACGGTCGGGTCCGGCCTAGTCTTTCCGCGCATCACGCCGGTCGTGCCGGTAATCGCGCACGTCGCCACGTCGATCGCGGACATCTTCGCGAAGCTCGCCTCGATCGCCACGAATCTCGCGCGTGTCTGATCTGATTTCGCGACGATCGGCGCGCAACTCGGCCTGCGAAGCGCCTTCACGCCGGTCCTCTCGATACTCACGCACATCCGAGCGTCGCTCTCGTGAGTCCTGACGAACCTCACGCCGGTCGCCGCGAATTTCGCGCGTGTCAGCGCGAATCTCATGGCGATCAGCACGAAGCTCGCGACGTTCTCCCCGGTCAATGCGACGCTGTGCCGACGCGCTGCCAAATACGATTAAGAGTCCGATCGAGAGCAGACCAATACGAAAAAGTTTTGCTTTCATTTCATTCCTCCTGATTTTCGAATTTAGGACAAGCTTGCAGCTTGTCGTTTGGCTCGAACACAACCAGCGAAGAGCTGGTCGTATCCGGGTTGCGCCTTCGAAGAGGCAGGAGGAGAGAAAACGCGCGCCGACCCGAATCGAATCTCGCGTTAACTTTCGGGCGAACCCCTGTTACCAGAGTCTTAGACGCGAGAGGAGTTTGGGTGGACGGAATTTTTGAGGAGGTTTTGAGTGAGATTGCGTGTTACAGAACCGGGGAGCAATAGCGACCGGATCATTAAGCAACGTGCGCTTGCGGATCCCAAGCGCCGTCAAAGCCGGCGCACTCCAAAGTTCAATTCTGCTTGTACAAATCCAGAACCCACTGCGGCGGCTCGGGATCTGCTGAAGTATCAATATTTATTTTCGCCCCCAAGCTCTGGCTCCAGCGCCACAGCCACGACGGGCCGAACTTACTTACGGCAGTGTCCTTTGTCTGATAGGCGGGATCTGACATGACTTCATCGAGGCTTACGAAGCGATAGCCGCGCTGGGCCAGCCGAACTAACAGTTCATCGAGGCAGTCCGCATTGAGGTCGTTGACGTGAATCAAAAGCGTCTGCGGTATTTCGCGTCCGAATACTTGCGGCGCGAGTTGTTCTGCAAATGCGGTCGCGCCGATCGTTAAGTCTAAATACGCATCCCGGATACGCTGCGCCAGCGCGTAATCCTTCTTTTGAAGCGCTCGGGCATAACCCACGTTAAAGATGAAATCTGAGTTCTCGATTGTGTGTGGCGTTACTTTGTAACCATGGTCGGCAAGGAACTTTTCGATCGCTTCCTTCTTCTCCTGAGTATCGCCCGTGTGCGTCATCGGATGGCGAAAATACAATTGATAAGGAACGCGCGATTTCATCAGGCCTTGGCTTACTTCAAAGCCCTTCGTGATTTCCTCTTCAAACTGTTCGATCGTCAGCCGATTAAAATCCGGATGCGAGTAAGTGTGATTTCCGAGCATCATGTTGGCCCTGATCCATTGGCGGAGCAGGGCGATGCGTCCATTTCGATCCGCGGAGTTTCCCAGCTTGCCTTCGTTTACAAAACCGATTGCCGGCGCTTTGTGTTTTTTGAGCGCGTCCAGAATCTTCTTCGTCGCGCGTTCGGCATTGGGCAGGTATGCGACGTCACCAATCCGCACGTAAGGCAAGTCGTCGATGGTCACGGCCATTTGGCGGGCTGATGGTCTTGTTTGCGCAGAGCTCGATGCGAAAAGCAAAATAATCAAAAGAGGCAACGTCGCAAGTTTCATGTTTTCTCCTCACCTTGTTCCAAAACACCGCACTGAAAAAGCTTAGAAGAGCCGGCTGATCGTAGACAGTGACTGCGTCTGCAGTCCGAATGCTTCCGGATTCTCGCCGATGATCGCCGCTGCGAAAAAGCGCGGCACGTAATACACGTTTTCGTTCTGGAAGTTTGCGTCCATCTGATCGACCTGGGCGGTCAAAGCACAGATGCTGCACGCACGGTTTTGCGCATTAACGAATGACGCTATGTCGCGTTCGACGTTGCCCGTGCCCCGGTTGTAGGCCAGAATCGCCAGCGCTTCTTTCATCGGATCGTCGGCAAACGTTTTCAAACCAGCGCCGATGTAGCGGGCCGCGGCGTTGGCCGACTTGTCCACATCCAAAAGATCCGCGGCACTCAACCCGAATCTCTCACCAGTCTTCGGCAGAAACTGAAACATGCCAATCGCGCCGGCCGAATTGGGCGAGTCGATGTTGACGTACGCCGACTCAATTGCCGGAAGGTAGATGCCGATGAGCGGCGAAACATCATGCGCTTTGAAGATGCCACGCAACTTCGGCGCGACTGCCGCGCCACGTTCAAACATGAAACGCGCGTCTCCCCGGCCGGATTGCTCACCGCGGTTGTTTCCGATGCGCTGCGCGTAGAAATCCACACTTCGTTGAATTACAGCTTCGAAAGCGGGCGTAAATTCGTATTCGTTACCAGACATCTCGCGCGCAATTCGGCGCGCCTGTTGTGAAACAAATGCTGCGCGCTGGCTTGGCGTCATCTGTTGATAAAGGACGCCAGGCGATTTCTGGGCCGATGCCAGTGGCGCCGAGGTGAGCAAACTCGCCATTGCTAATAGCCAAAAAAGACTTTTTCTGAGTTTCATCGATATGTTCCCCTGTTGTTTAGTTTCATATGTATCGTCACTTACATACGCGAGATCGGCGAGCGGAAGTGTTCATGGTTACAGAACCGGGAGCGGTAGCGACGCTAGTTCGGCAATGGTTCTGCGACTCAGATGCATTCGGCTTTGCTGCGCCCAGTATGGTGAGCCTTTGGCTCACCGTGAAGCGACTTCTTATCGCCCGAGGCGCAGCCTCGGAAAGAGGCGCAGCCTCCAGCATTAATGCCGAACCGGTGAGGCAAGCCTCACCGCACTGGGCGCGGCAGAGCCGAAAGCATTACCCTGGCAAAGCCATGGAGTACGTGTCTCAAACGGCAAGCGAGAAATCTCCTCAAGAATGTTCATCATCAGTCAGAAAATATTCGCTTCTGGACCGCTTGCTTTGTCTCAACTTACCCGCGAGATAAAGGTGATAAGATTTGCAGCCTGGTCATGATGACTGCCGCAACATCTGAGTTAACAGGCCTGCTGCAGGATTGGAAGCAGGGTGATACGACGGCACTGGAACGCCTCACGCCCTTGATCTATGACGAGCTTCGACGGATCGCGCATCGCTACGCGCAACGCGAACGAAACGGTCACACCCTGCAAACCACCGCGCTGGTGAACGAAGCCTACATTCGGCTCGCCGGCGCCGAAAAACCCGATTGGCAGGATCGCTCGCACTTTTTCGCCGTCACCGCCCAGGTGATGCGGCACATTCTGATCGATCATGCGCGCCGGCGCCGTTACCTAAAACATGGTGGAGAAATCCAACGCGTGCCGCTTGAAGAAGCTTGCCTGATGACCGAAGACCGCGCGGCTGAATTAGTAAGTCTCGATGAAGCGCTCGCGGAGCTGGCCCAACTTGATCCGCGCAAAATCCAGGTGGTTGAGCTGCGTTATTTTGGTGGTCTAAGTCTGGCCGAGACGGCCGATGCGCTGGGTGTTTCGCAGATGACCGTGCGTCGTGATTGGCGCGCGGCGAAGGCCTGGCTGTTTAGAAGAATGAGACATGACTCCTGAACGCTGGCAACAAGTTGAAGAAGTCTTGCAGGCAACGCTCGATTTGCCTGAGGCGCAAAGGTCCGCGCATCTCGCGGGCGTGTGTGCGGGCGATCTCGAGTTGCAGCGGGAAGCTTTGTCTTTGCTTGAGGCCCATGAGCAGGCGGAAGACTTTTTGGAAGAGCCCGCGTTCACGACGGACGCGCACCTATTTCTCGGTCATGACGAGCAAGACCGCATCGCAGACGAAATCGGACCTTATCAAATCATTAGCCGCCTGGGCCGCGGGGGAATGGGCGATGTCTATCTCGCAAGGGATCAGCGTCTCGGCCGGCGCGTGGCCTTGAAAGTTCTACCTTCATATTTTGTTTCAGATGACCAACGGCTGCGGCGCTTTCAAACTGAAGCCCGGGCCGCTTCTGCTTTGAACCATTCAAACATTCTCACCATCTACGAAGTTGGCGAGAGCGATCGCATACATTTCATCGCGACGGAATACATCGAAGGTCAAACAATTCGAGAATTGATTAAGGATGAAGACCTCACGCTCGGAGAGATTGTTGAGATTATGGGTCAAGTGCTCGCCGGTTTGTCCGTGGCGCACTCGGCCGGGATCGTTCACCGCGACATCAAGCCTGAAAATGTGATGCGACGTGATGACGGCGTCATCAAAATCCTGGATTTTGGCATCGCTAAACTTGTCGAGAATTCCGCGTTGACTTCGTTCACGAACAGCCAGACGCAAACGGGCACGCTGATGGGGACGATCGGGTACATCTCGCCCGAACAAGTACGCGGCCTAACGGTTGACGCGCGCACTGATCTCTGGAGCTGCGGCGTCGCGCTCTATGAAATGCTCACTGGAAAGCGGCCGTTCGCGGGACTCACGAATGCCGACACGATCGTAGCGATTCTGGAAAGCGCTCCTGCAAAACTCTTCACCGGCGCCACGAAATCTTCTGCTCTCAGTCAAATGCAACGAATCCTCGACAAGGCTTTGAGCAAGGACATTGAGGGAAGGTATGCCACCGCGGCTGAGATGCTGGCCGACTTGAACATAATCAAAGCGGAGTTGGAGCGCGCGGGCGTCAGTCGAAAGCCCGGCGCCATCGACGGGCAGACGAGAATCAACGACGTCCGTCCTTTAATCGCAAAGCAGGACGCGATTCGCCGGCGTAATCGCTTCGTGGCGAGCGCGGTGGTCGTATCGCTCTTATTTCTGATCGCCGCTTGGCTGAGCTATCGCTCTTTCAAATCCAAAGCGGTCAGCCCTCCACCGGTTTACGCGAAGAAGATCTATTCGCAGATGAGCGAGGCCGAGCAACTTCGTTTCGTGGACGAACAGGAGCAGCGTATCTCAGGTCAGATGGGTGAGCGGCCCGCGAAGCTTAACGATGAAGCTTTGCGTGCCATCAAAAAACAGATCGACTTTTATCTAACCGCCCGAGCAACCAGCAGCCATCCGGATGATGAAATGCTGCCCGCGGCTTACCGGCGCGCTCCCACATACATTCCGGTGATTGCGAAGGCGTTTTCTGAGCGCCGCATCCCGACGGTGATCGGAATTTATCTCCCGATGCTCGAGTCGGCCTACAAACCGTGCGCAGAAAGCAGTTTCGGCGCCAAAGGATTGTTTCAGTTTATGCCTCAGACCGCGCAGCATTACGGCGTCACGCGTGATGAGATGTGCGATGTGAACAAGATGGCGCCCGCGGCGGCGCATTACCTTGCGGATCGAATGGCGGAGCTGGGTAGCGATTCGCAGAGCATGACGCTGGTACTGCTCAGCTACAATCAGGGCACCAATTCGGTGCTGGATGGTTTGAGGCAGCTGCGCGAAAACAACGTGAACTTCGAAAGAAATTATTGGACGCTTTTTGCCAACCGCAACCGTCTCAGTCAGGACTTTCGCCAGAGCGCCGGCTATGTTCCGGGCTTCTTTGCGCTCGCCATCATCGGCGAAAACCCGGAAGCTTTTGAAGTAGGCATGCCGCCCCTCTCGAGTTTGGTGAGCGAAGCGAAATAATAGCCAAGACTCGTCGGAAATTTTAAATGAGCATTGACAGGTAAAGTGACCGGGGGAATAATTCCACACAGCAATCTTCCCGTATTCCTTTAAGGAGAACCGTGTGCAAGATTACAGCGTTGAGCACTCCTCGGTAGAGTGCCGGTGGATATTCAATCGGATGTTGCCTTCTCTTCCCGGGCCTGGGACTCCAGCCTTTGCCACTCTCGTAAAGGGTCTCCAGAAGTTCGGTATAGACCCTTCGGGTATCACAGTCGATGCGCCCTCCTCCCGAATGAGCGAAGTAGTCTTAGGTATTGTGTTAATGGACAAGCGAGTGGCTGTGAGAATTGCGGCGAGTTCGTTCGATCTCTATGTTTCCCCCCTATATTTTGGCGACGAGGCGGCTTTGATGGAGATTGGCCAGTTAGTTTTGAATGCGGTGCGCGAAATCGACACTGAAGCTGACCAAGCTGAGGCTAGAATTCGAACTTCGTCTCACTTCAGCTTGATTGACGCTGATGCTGCAAAGTTTTTGGATTACCATCTGAAGCTTACAGCACCGAATCAGGCATTGATTCCCGACGCGATTGCTTACAAGGTAACGGCCCCGGCGGAAACTCATGCGTCGGGGCTAAGAGTTGTGTTTTCGCCCTCAATCGCGTACAGCAATGCAATTTTTGTCGAAGTTGTAGCTGACTATTCAAAGGCACTTAATATTGAGCATCTCGCGACTTGGGTTACGGCCGACTTCGAAGGGATAATGAAGTTGGTTTCTCTGCAAGAAGCTGAAGCGAATCAATGACAACCGAAGAACAGTTGCGGGCAGCATTGCTGGGAGGTGGCCGATTCACGGGCATAATTGTGAATGCCCGGGGTTCTCTGCGCTCGGTTGATAAGGAATCGATCTCGCAGAGAACACTTCAGACTCCGCAGCAATCTTCAAGCATCTTAACTGAGGTTTCAATTCCTTTTACGGCTCCAGTTTCTGACAGAGCAGTCTTCGGACGTCAAGGGCCTGGCCGAGTGACCTTTCAAGAGTTCAGAATCAAAGGCGGAGCAATTCTGCTAGAGTCACAAGCCTCTCAATGGGAGTCGATGCGGAGGAATGTATTCAATAGACTCGAGACTCTCTTTGTGTTTCGCGAAAATGCACTCGTCAAATCCTTTCTCGAAAAAAACTTCTTTCTAACACCACTTCTTCTCCAAGCCAGCGAAAAGATAAGAGAGTTTTTTGGCTCAGTGATCGTGGTTCTTGAGGTCAGCACAGATCCAGATGATGGTAACGAGCAAGAACTGTGGGCACGGGTTCAAACTAGAACGACACCCGAAATCGCCCTGTCGACCCTGACTGCATTTGATCAAGAATGGTGGTTGGACGCGTCCTCATTTTCCCGGAATCTTCTGAATATCAAATTGGAATATGTCTGATGTCCTTTGACTGGACTGATTATGCTCGGCTGGCAGAGGAACTAAGAACACGGCACGACGAAGCATCTTTGCGTTCCGCAATCAGTCGCGCCTACTACTCGGTTTTTCACGAGGCACGAGACTTCCTGACGGCCGAAGGAATCCATTTATCCAAGGCCGATAGTTCGCACAAGGCCGTCTGGAATCAGTATGAGAATCTGGGTGGTCGCTCATGCCGCGCCGTGGGGTTAAATGGTAAACGTTTAAATGACAATCGAACCCGTGCTGATTACGATAATCCGCTTGACAGGATCGAACACTTGGTTGAGGAGACCTTTAAAGTGGCCCAAGATGTTCGTTACTATCTAGAGCAGTGTAAATCGAGCAGACGATCGCCTTTATCCTAGTGCTATCCAAGCACCTCACTCCTAGTCTGAGGGATTGGTTGGTATGCTTTTTTAGAAATCGCAACACATTTGTGATTATGAGGGCTGGGTGTTATCACGTCGGAACTTGCAGATTGAGAATTCTTAACACCGAAACAATGATTGGATTGAAACACATCATCCCGCGCTCGGCCGTCGTGGGTTCATTGCTCTTGACGGTTTTCATAAGCGCAGCTGCGCAGGAGTCACCACTCAAACTTAACTATCGCCTGGCGATGACCCATCCCAGTTCACACTTATTTGAAGTCACGATCGAAGTTGAAATCCCGGGCGACCAAAAGCCGGAATCGCTCGATTTCCAAATGGCCAAGTGGTCTCCGGGACGTTACGCAGTTTTTGACTTTGCCAAGAATGTGCAGGAGTTCGAGGCGCGCGGCGGCATCTGTCCGCATGTAAACATGCCGTGCACGCTGCCTGATTTTCCGGTCACGAAGGTCGATGATCAGACGTGGCGCGTATCAATGATGAATACGCATAGCGCCACCATCACCTACCGGGTTTTCGCCAACAATCTTTCCGGCACGTTTTCACAACTCGACACGCGTCACGCAAATTACAACGGCGGATCGATCTTTATGTACGTGGTCAATCACAAACCGGATCCGGTGCGTCTCGAGATTGATGCGCCGCAGGGATGGCGCATTGTGAATGGCCGGACCGATAAGGCCGGCCAGCGTGTCTGGCAGTTTCCGAATTGGGACGTGATGATCGACACCCCGACTGAGATTGCGCCCGACTGGACCGACGACACTTTTCAGATCGACGGAAAAACCTATCACGTCGTGGTCCATTCACTCGGTAACGAGGGAGGCAAGCGGCCGTCGCTGGTCCGGGACATTGAAAAAATTGTCCGCGCTGAAACCGGGATGTGGGGACCGCCGGAGTTCGATTCGTACACCTTTCTGATTCACTTTGCCAACGACGGAAAATCGGGCGATGGCATGGAACACCTCACTTCAACTCAGATTATTGAATCGGGCATGTTGGCTGATGCCGAGACTTATCAAAGCGCACTCGATACGGCGGCCCACGAATTCTTTCACGTGTGGAACGTGAAAAGACTGCGGCCGATTGAGCTGGGACCATGGGATTTCACGCGCCCTGCAAACACGCGCGGGCTGTGGATCGCTGAAGGCATCACCAATTATTACGGCCACTTGATGTCGCGTCGTGCCGGCATTTGGGACGACAGACATCTCTTCGATACGTTAGCCGGTCAGATCGACGATGTTGATAATTCACCGGGCAGCCGCTTGATGAGCGCCGAACAGTCTTCGCTGGCAGCGCCGTTCATCGACGATGCGCCCCATGCTCAGGAAACAAATCTCGAGAACACTTCCGTTAGTTACTATCCCAAGGGCGAAATCATTGGCGTGGTGCTCGACCTGCTGATCCGCGGCCGCACCCATGGTAAGGCATCGCTGGATGAAGTCATGCGTCGCATGTACGACGAGTTTTACCTGAAGAGTCCGAACGCGACTTACTACCTGCGCGGGCGCGGTTACCGCAACGAGGATTTCGCACGAGTGACGTCGGAAGTTGCCGGTGCGGACATGAGCGATTTTTTCAAGCGCTATGTAAAGGGAGTCGAGACGCCGCCTTATGAAGAGGCGTTCGCCCAGGTGGGATTGCGGTTTGTGCGCGAGCCGCGTTCGCCGGTCAGTGTAGGAATTGGCGCTGATGATAGCGAGAAAACTTATTTCAAGCTCGCGAGCGTGCGTCCTAATTCACCGGCAGCCGATGCCGGACTACAGGAAGGCGACGTGATTACTTCTTTTGGCGGGACGCGGCTGAACCCGGCTAATCTCCAAAAGACAGTGGGCCGCTACAAACCCGGTGATCAGGTGCCAATTACACTCACGCGCGACGGCAAGGTCGTGCATGTGACCCTGGCAATGGGCCAGCCATTGCTTTTCAATTTCAAGATTGAAGAGTTGCCCAACGCGTCACGAGAAGCAAAGGCATTGCGCGCAGCGTGGCTGAGCGGGAAATGAATTATTTGCCACTAACTCATTGACTCATTAATTCATTTGTTCAGTTTGGTAATTCGACCTTGGCTGCATCGCATCATTGAATCAATGAGATGATGAGAGAATGAGTCAATGTCCTAATCTCGTCGCGATCACTTTCGCGGCCGTCGCGGCCGCACCAACCGCCCCGGCGATCGTCGGCGCCAGCGGACTTGCCACATCGCCGATAGCAAAGACATGGCTGACACTGGTTTCCTGTTGAGAATCAACAGATACAAAGCCGCGCTCATCCAGTCTTAGCTGTTCGCGCACCAGATCGGTGTTGGGCTCAAATCCGATCCGGATTACCACTCCCTGGACGGCCATTTGAAAAGGCTTGAGCGCCTGGGCCCGCTCGATCTCCACTGCCTCAATCCAATCGTTTCCCAGGATGCGCAACACGCGTGATTCGGGAAAGACCGTGACGCAATGATGAGTGTGCAGCTGCTCGCTAAATTCGCGACGCGCACTCAGTTTTTTGCCGCGATGCACCATCGTTACTGTCGGACAGACCTCGCCCAGCAGCAGAGCATTTTCAGCCGCGGCATCACCGCCTCCGATCACGCAAACGTCTTTGCCGGCAAACGCTTCGCGGTCTTTCGTGGCTGATTCGATAATTCCGCGGCCGGCGAACTCAGTTTCTCCGGGAATCCCAAGTTGGCGGCGGCGTAAACCAGTGGCAAGAATCAACGCAATCGATTGCAGTTCTTCGCCGCTTTTCAGCTTTACGCGTTTGGCTTTCAAGTCCACGCTTTCAATCTCGACGTTGGTCCATAGATCGAATTCGCAGTCTTCCGCCTCGGCCATGAAAAGATCGCGCAGCTCGCGGCCGTCAGCTGTACGGACGCCTGGATAATCCACGATCGGGTTATAGACCATGAGCAGTTGGCCGCCGACTTCTTCGCTGTGTTCGAGTACCAGTGTGTCCAGACCCAACGCATCGCACCAACGTGCGGCGCACAATCCGGCCGGACCGGCTCCAATGATCAAAACGTCATGCATGCTGCTAATCGAAAGCGTTGACAATATCACAGGCACGATGCGACGCTGAATCGCTTCGAAATACTGTTACTGGCTTTTGAATTGAAAGGGTGGCACGGGCGTCCCGCCCGTGAATCACGCGCAAGATGCGCGTGCCACACAAACTGAAAGGATGGCACGGGCGTCCCGCCCGTGAATCACGCGCAAGATGCGCGTGCCACACAAATTGAAAGGGTGGCACGGGCGTCCCGCCCGTGAATCACGCGCAAGATGCGCGTGCCACACAAACTGAAAGGAGGCAGACCATGCGTCTAACTGAGATGGTTTCGTGCTCTGGTTGAGCGGCCAAGCTGGCGCCTGCCGTACTCGCTCAGGTGCTGAGCGGGCTTGAGAGACAGCCAAACGATCCCAATCTGCTGGTCGGCTTCGACAAAGCGGATGACGCCGGAGTGTATCGTCTGCGCGACGACTTGGCGTTGGTCCAGACGCTCGACTTCTTCACGCCCATCGTCGATGACCCGTTTGACTATGGACGCATCGCGGCGCTCAACTCGATCAACGACGTGTGGGCCATGGGGGGCACGCCCGTGACCGCGATGGCGATTACCTGCTTTCCGAAGAAAGGTGTCGACTTTGCGATTCTCCAGGAGATCATGCGCGGTGGTTTGTCCGTGCTGACTGAAAACAAGGTCGTTCTGGTAGGTGGTCACAGCGTTGATAACGAACAGATTATGTTCGGCTATTCAGTCACCGGCATAATCGATCCCAATCATATTGCGACCAACGCAGGCGCGCGACCGGGCGATGCGATCATTCTCACCAAACCGATTGGCACCGGCGTCATTTCGACCGGCATCAAGAAGGCAAAGGCGCCCCAGGAAGTAATTGCCGAATCAGTGGCGACGATGATGACACCCGGCAAGTACGCGGCCGAAGCAATCGCGAAATTCGATGTTAAAGGCGCGACGGACGTCACCGGGTTTGCGTTGTTGGGCCACGCCTGGGAGATGGCCCGCGCGAGTAATGTGACGATTGAGATAAATTCGGCTAGCGTGCCTTTGATTAATGGCGCCCTGGAATTAGCGAGGGGGGGCATGCTTACCGGAGCCGACAAAACAAATCGCGAGTACGTCGGCGAAGATGTGTCGATTGCCGATGACGTCGATACGGATTTGGTGAAGTTATTCTACGATCCGCAGACCGCGGGCGGCTTGTTGCTGGCGATTGAGGAAGCGAGAGCCGATGATTTATTGAAGCAGCTGCGAGAGAATTATCCACGAGCTGAGGTGATTGGGAAGGTGACTGAACGCGTGAAAAGTTCTATTTTTGTGGCAGATAAATCAAAGCTCTTAGTGCCCGTAATGGACGGCATTAGATGAATCAGGCCGTTAACCAGTCACGAAGATCAGCGGCGAGAACGCGTATTGTCCTGATCTTTGGCATCGCGCTTGGCCTGAGTCTTTGGGTTGACTCAACCAAAGGGGCTACGTCCGTGTCCGGGTCCGTTGTTGACGGAGCAGGTCGCCCGGTAGAAGGAGTAGAAATCAAGTTGTTCACCCGTTACCCGGACATGCTACACGTGGTTCAGTCTTATGAAGACTTCCAAGCTGATCAAGGTGAAATCGCTTATCTGAAGACCAATAAGGCTGGCAAATTTCAAACGACGATCGAGTTCAGCTTGGACAAACTGAGAATTGCAATTGGCAAGCCGGGCTACGTTGGGTTCACGAAATCTGTTGCTCTGGCTTGGGGAAAAAATCAGCCGCTGGTCATTTACAAGTCGACCAGTTGCGAAGAACTCAAACAGTTAGGGAGCACCAGAGAAGCCCCGGTCGAATCGTCGCTGGTTGATATCATTGCGTCAAACGATTTTGATGAACCGATCTTGGGGGCGCAGGACTGCGATCCGATTGCGGAGCTGTTCAGGATTAATGGAAGTATTGCCCCGATCGTGCGGACGCTGCTGGGCAATCGCGCAATTCTCGCCAGAAATGCAAAGCTACTCTCGTACTTTGCCGAAGAGACTGATCGTCAACTCTTGATCTCGCAACTCGAATCTCGACAGGACCTAAACAATGAGGAGATCAACAGCGTGCGCAGGCAGATAGCAGGGGGACTGGTTTCTCCGGCGTCTGAAAAAGAATGGAAGCTGTTGGAGAGCATAATTACCTGTGAGAAGCGTTACGTTGATGACGATGATCCGATCGATGTTCCGGTCGAAGAGGCCGCCCTGGCCCTCTCGGCCAACGGCAGCAGACGTGCGTTTTCCATATTAAATGCTAAACCCTATTACCATCGACCACCTGCTCTTGAGTCTTCAGTCGAGCTCGCAATCCGCTGGATCCAAAAGCATCCAGGTCCGGTCGAATCATTCTCAGACCTTAACGAGAGTGTTAGATCGGCAGCCAGAGTTTTTAATTACTCGGGCAATCCATCCCGTCTTCGCATCGACAAGATAGTGAAGGACAGGCTGGCACAGAAGGCTTTGGTGCACTGTTCGGTGGGTGTGGGCGAAGTATATTTTTATCAATTGGTTTTTCATCGAGCCGGGGACAAATGGCTCCTGAAAGGCATCTGGACGGCGGGAGTGGCGGATTAGGGGAGGCTTTGGCGCGGCTCACCAATTTAGGACGGGGAGATAAGTAATGGCTCTTTTGCTCGAAACCTCCAAGCAGAATCTGGCGACCGAGATCGCCGAGCTCTACCAATCCGTCCGCGCGCGCACGCTCGAGATTGTGGCGCCGCTCGAGATTGAAGACTATGTAATTCAAACTGCCGAGTTCATGAGCCCGCCGCGCTGGCACATCGGTCACACGTCCTGGTTCTTCGAAACTGTCCTCCAGAAATATCAAACAGGCTATCAGACCTATTCAGACGATTTTCTTTTCTACTTCAATTCTTATTACGAAGGTTTCGGCGCCCGGATCGAACGACCGAAGCGCGGCACACGATCTCGGCCAACTGTGGTTGAGACGAAAAAGTATCGCGCTCGCATTGACGAGCAAATGTCTCGTTTCATCAAGCAGCTCTCCGAGCGCGAAGATGCGGAAACGATTCTCTCGATCGTGCGACTTGGCCTCGAACACGAAATGCAGCATCAGGAGCTGCTGGTTTACGACATCAAGCACCTGCTCTGCGATCAGTTTGACGCGCCGATGAAACCTCTTCCCGCTTCGCTGCAAAGCGTCAGTGGCATGGCCGAGATCGAGGGCGGGTTGGTTGAGTTGGGGTTTGGTGGCACGGGCGTCCCGCCCGTGAGCCACACGCAGGATGCGCGAGCCACGTTTGCCTGGGACAACGAAAAGCCTGCTCACAAAGTGTTCCTCGAGGACTTTCAGATTGATCGCGCGCCGGTAAGCAATGGCGACTATCTCGAATTCATCAAGGCGGGTGGTTATCAGGATTTTCGCTGGTGGCATTCGGCCGGTTGGGCCCAGGTTAACCAGGAACAGTGGCAAGCGCCGCTCTACTGGGAACAGCAGGACGGGGAGTGGATGATTCGCGACTTTGCCGGCCTGCATGCGGCGACTGACAAATTGAGCGAGCCGGTTTCGCACGTGAGCTTTCTGGAGGCGTCAGCGTATGCCAAGTGGGCGGGCAAACGTTTGCCGACTGAAGCCGAGTGGGAAAAAGCTGCCACGCATTCTGCGGCCGGATTTCCGTGGGGAGAGGATCCGCCGAACGAGAGTCATGGAAATCTTTTTGAAAATGGATTGTGGAGCACGGCGCCCATCGGCGCATTTCCGAACGGCCAGAGCGCGGACGGCTGTCATCAAATGATTGGCGACGTTTGGGAATGGACCACTTCGGACTATGTGCCTTATCCGGGATTCAAGTCTGAATTCGACGAGTACAACGACAAATGGTTTGTCGGTCAGAAAGTGCTGCGCGGGGGCTCGTTTGCCACGCCGCAGATTCACATTCGCTCGACTTACCGCAACTTCTTTTACCCGCACGAGCGCTGGATGATTGGCGGTTTTCGCTGCGCCAAGTAGCTGTTTTGGAGTGCGCTGACTTGTCAGCGCTTTCAAAAGCGGCGCCTAGTCGCCGCAATCCAAAGTCTGTGCCACTCCGCGATGGTTGGCGGTTCGCTGTGCGCAAGATGCAGGTTGGTTTATGAATGTCAGATTTTTGTTTGTTCTGGCTTTCGCCGTCGCCATGAGCGCGTGCGCGGGATCAGCCGCGCCGAAAGTCGGCACCCAACGACCTTCGCCCAATCCTTCGCCGACAGCGGTGGCGATTCTGGATCTCACTAACCTGCCGGAAAAGGAATGGCAGCAGCAGCTCGGAAGGATCGCTACGGCTCGTGGCAAATTCTCGCAGCGGGGAGTTGTGGGCCCGTACATCACGATTGGAAAACGGCTGATCTACATTGAGCCCAATGGAAAAAACGCGCGAGGAGAAGAATACGATCGGCTCGAAGGTAAAACCGTCAAAGTCACTGGCACACTGCGGTTTCGAGATTTTGAGGAGCGACCGGAACAGCATCCACCCGATTACTTTTATTTTGAAGAGGAGACGGTAAAGATCGAGCGAGTTAAGTGAACTTTGGAGTGCGCTGGCTTGTCAGCGCTTTCGCTTGCTCGTCCCATCGCCACGCCGTTTCCGCGCCGTCGAGGTGCACCCCGCCAAGCCACTCATCGATTCCATTTAGACGCACAAAATCGTCCTCGCCACGCAAAAGTCTCCTGCCCTGATCGGTGATTTCAAACGATGACCTGGCAATTTGCCCGGAATCCATCGGAGCTGCCTTCGCGTTGCTCAAGCTCAACGGTGCGTGTGCTGCGTGCGCCAGTGTCGTGAGGTGAAGATAGATTTGCGCATCGCCGAAACCATAGATCGGCTCGCGCTGCTGAAAGGCCAGAAACAATGACTTGAAATCAGTCTGGCCATCCGCGATCAGCTCAAGCAAAACATTCTCGACGCGCCCGAGGCCGTTATGCACCGATGGGAAGCGTTCGAGGTGTTTGCCAAAAGCCGATTTGAGGAAGGGGAGCGCACCAGATTCGGTGGAAATCAGAGCCTCGATTTGTTTCGGAGTCGCAGACGTATATGCCGCCCACGCCCTCGCGCCTAGTTCCAACTGCATTTCGCTGATCGGTGTGCGCGTGGGAAAAAGTGACTCGAGTTGCTGCACATTCAACTGACCGAGGCCGCGAAAATTATCGACGCCTGGAAACTCGTCGATGCAAATCAAACTCAGTTTGGTGTGACCATGGCCGCGCTGCGCGAACCAATTCAGCAAATAGACCAGCGGAATCTGACAGAACAGATCATGTTCGAACCACAACACGACCTCTTCATGATCGCTAAAGCTTTCAAGGACCTGATCCTGATGGCGCAATTCTTTCGCGCACTGATCGAATGTGGCGCCGTAACCTTCGGCCAGATGCTGCGCGCGCACGTTGCGAAACTCGTCGTCCGACAAACCACCAGGCACAGGTCCACAGATCAGCGCCTCACGCCAGGCCACTTGTTCGCCCGGAATGGCGCCAGTCTTCGCCGTGTTCGCACTTGAATCGCCGTTGTGAATATGGAGCATGATTGAACCGATTCTAGCATCGTTCCTGGGCGTCGGGTGTGAACGGCCGAGTAGTGCTCGCGCTTTTGGAGTGCGCCGACCTGCCGGCGCCTGGTTGTAGCGCGGGCCACAGCGCGGGAAAAGCGGTGACAGGTCAGCGCACTCCAAATGGGGATACCGGATTTGCTCGCGGTTCGGAAGTGAATCGCATACAATCTCACGGCGCGAAACAGCGCTAACGGATGTTATGACGTTGGAATTGCTAGTTGATTTCCCGGAATTCTGGGCGCGGTTGAGTGAAGACATTCGCGCTGCAGAACGCTCGGTCTATGTTCAGACATTTGCGCTCGAAGGAGACGCCACCGGGCGACAACTGGCAACTGCCTTGCTTTCATCGCCCGCCGAGGACCGTCGCATCCTGGCTGATTCTTTCACCCGCGTAGTTCTCAGCGATCGATTCAAGTATTCACCGTCAGCTCTGCTCGACCGCGAACTCCGTCATGAAGCGCGTTGTACGACCGAGATGCAGGATCGGCTGGCGCTGTCCGGCGTCCGAATTCGTTTTACCAACGCGTACGGTCCCACGCCACGCCGTCTGCTCAGCCGTAATCATAAGAAGTTGATTGTGATTGATGAGCGCACTGCCTACTTCGGTGGCATTAACTTCAGCGATCATAACGGCGCATGGCACGACATGATGTTGCGGATTGACGACCCGGTCGCGGTCCAATTTCTGCGCGAAGACTTTTTGACTACCTGGCGCGGACATGATCGCGTAGCCCGTCATCCGGGCGAGTCGGGTGGGGGTGTCGAAATGCTGACGACTGATGGGCGAAGTAATCGAGCAGTCTTTCAGCGCGTACTCGATCTGGTTGACGGCGCCCGCCGCTCAATTTTTGTCGAAAGCCCTTACGTTACTTTTCCGTTTTACGAACGATTGCGTGAAGCCACGCGCCGCGGATTGCGCGTGATGGTGGTAACGCCCGAGCAGAACAACTGGCGCTTCTTTCAGAATTATGCGCGATTGGAGTCGGCGCGCTCCGGGATCGATTTACGTTTGTTTCGTGGCCGCATGAGCCACCTCAAAGCCATGCTGATCGATGACGAATACCTGATCGCGGGCTCGTCAAATTTTGATTATCTCAGTTACCGCGTACATCAGGAGCTAATTGCGGTAATCACGATGCCTGAAGTCATCGCCGATTTTCGTGACCGCGTCATGATTCCCGATCTGGCGAATTCGCGTCCGGTCGAATGCCGCGCGAGCGCGGCTAGCCAACACTGGCTTAGCTGGCAAGCCAAGCTGCTGGATGCTGCGATGACGGTTCTTACCTGAAGACTAGCGCCTTTTCAGTTCGATCAGCTGGACCGTTTAATCCACCTCAACCAGATGATCCGAATTGTTGCAAAAACTGCGGCATCGGAGAGATCGTGCGAAGGGGCCATCGAAGTTGAGGTCGCTTGATAAGAACCTTGACTTAGTCAAAGCTTCTTAACGTAGTCACCGTAAACAAAATCATGCTGTGAGCGGTGACACTCCAAACATTCACCTTTGTAATCGCGTTTGCGGACTTTGGTAGCCTCGCCGTTCACAACGAGAAACTCCCAGTCATGCGCGGTGGGATTGAAACCAGAATTCCGCTTGATCATTACCGCCAGCAGGTCGGGCTTCTCGCTATTCTCACGAGCGAGCTTGGCGCGGACGATGATTGCGCCCGGCCGGAATTCCAGGGGCGGTTTTTTCATCATGTCTGCGAAAGCGATATCGTTCGCATAGACCACGCCGAAGGTATGACTACTCGGTTCTTCGCTGACGCGGATTGGCTCGTCGGGGCGAACGATCGTTGTCATACCATTGCCGAAGCCAACTCTTGGCCCGTTAACTACGGGCAAGGAGATCGTTCAACCGGCCAGCGACGATATGTCTATTTGCAGAGCGCGATGCGTGACGCGTGACCACTCGCGATAATTCGAGATTTTACTGAGTGTTCCTTCGTCTTGGGCGGTGCTGGCCGTGGTGACGGTGACAAAGGTAAGTGCGAGCGCGAAGAGTTTGAGCGAACTTCCGGACATTGGGCACCTCCAGGCTATTCCGGTTGTCCGGGGTCAAAACTTCGGATGCGATGAAAGGGAAATGAGATGCTTGATGGCAATTTTTGGAGTGCGGTGACCTGTCACCGCTTTCTGTTCGTAACAACCAAAGCGCCGACAGGTCAGCGCACTCCAAATGGCTGCAGCAACCAAAGCGCCGACAGGTCGGCGCACTCCAAATGGCTGCAGCAACCAAAGCGCCGACAGGTCGGCGCACTCCAAATGGCCGCAGCGACCAAAGCGCCGACAGGTCGGCGCACTCCAAATGGTTATTCCGCCTGCTCGCGGGCGTGATAAGACGAGCGAGTGAGGGGACTCGATTGCACATGCTTGAATCCCATCGTCATGCCGACGTCGCGCCAGCGATCGAATTCTTCGGGAGTGACGTAGCGCTCAACCGGCAGGCGTCGCGCATGCGGTTGCAGATACTGACCGATCGTCATGATGTCGCACGAGGATGCGCGCAGGTCCTTCATTAGCTCGACCACTTCGTCAAAGGTTTCACCCAGGCCCACCATGATGCCGCTCTTGGTCAGCATGCCGCGTTGTTCGCGATCGCGACGTTCCGCGGCGCGCTTCAGCAAGGTCAACGATTGCTGGTAGTCGGCGTCCGGGCGCACGCGCCGGTACAACCGCGCGATCGTTTCCGTATTGTGATTGAGTACGTCCGGCTCGGCGTCGAGCACTGTATGTAACGCAGCCTCGTCGCCATTGAAATCGGGAATAAGCACTTCCTTTCCAGCACAGTGGGATCCGAAGCTTGGAATTCACGTGACTTGAAGTCGCGGC
>JADMIO011618363.1_pt1 | contig 98630 bp, 75 predicted proteins | sample 8958161 | NCBI WGS metagenome assembly JADMIO01 (sample SAMN16585339, study PRJNA669376) | soil metagenome | isolation source: Crop rotation soil | place: USA: Cullars Rotation, Alabama | collected 2011
GCCGCGACTTCAAGTCACGTGAATTCCAAGCTTCGGATCCCACTGTGCTGGAAAGGTTGATCCTTAATGAATCACCTGTAAGATTTGCATCACCTTCCCAAGCTACAACGCCCATTTTTGCATCTCTTTGTGTTAAAGATCCTGATGGAACATTTAAACCGGTAAGTGTAACTGTTGTTAATGTTGAGCTACCACCATTAAACACCTGCTCAAATCCATCATACACACGGATACTGTTATAGTAAGAATAAGCAGTAGTATTTTCATAAACAACAACAATACTCCATCCTCCATAATATCCACCACCACTAATGCTTCCCTGTGTAAGCGGGGCATTACCTACTGTGTAAGTACCGCCACCGTTTCCTGCAACAAGGCTTGTAACATCTACATAAGCCTGGTACTGGAAATAAGCGCTGGTGCCACTTCCTACTAAAGTATCGTCAATATGGTCGGCTTTATATTCAAAATAACCGCCTGAATTGCCTTTTCTGATTTTTATTTTTTGTTTAGAAGTATCGGACATATCGAAATCACTCTTCAACACACGGCCACCCCAGTAAAGGCGTGCAAATTTGATCGTGTTTGTTCCTGATGCCGGCAATGCCAGATCAGCAGAAGAAGAGTTGGTAGTTCCGGCACCAACGCCTGAACTGCCATCAATATCCACAAAACGCATATTGGAATTATCGTTGCCGGAACTGCTGCTACCGTTAGAACGGGTTGCATTCATTTTAGCCGTATCCACTGTTGTATTGTCATTCAGGTAAATAGCTTCCAGCGTGTTACCGAATAAAGTGGCTGTTCCTTTAACATTGTCTGAATAAGCAATGCCATAATTGCGGAATTGGGCATTGGCTGAGGCCGAAAACAGTAAAATAGCTACTGCTGAAGCCGTCAAGGTTTTAATTTGCTTTACGCAAATGAGGTAAGTAAAACTTTTCATGATTACAAGAGGTTTTAGATTGATAAATAAGCAATGAGAACCTGGCTTGTCAAGTTTTATTGGAGCTGTAGTTTGCTCAAGAGAATATTCAGGAGATAATAGGGTATGTCAAAAGTTATTGGAGTGATCTCAGAAAACAAAACCAAGTGGTTTTGTGTAGTTTCAATCAGTAGAAGTAGCACAAAGATAAAATAATATTTTGCGAAAATACAATATTGGCGTTGATTTATTTTGTAAAAAAATTGTATCTAATTGATTATCAGCTAAATGGAAAACATTATTTTTTTATTGATTTTTTGAAAGAGAAAGACTGATATTCAGGCAATATCAATTCGTTAATATCTGCGGTTGTTGTGCGCAGGTCTTCTTTTACCTTCATCATTCGGACGTCTGAAACCACCATCGGCTTCATTCATCCTTATTTGCCTCCCGTTATATTTTTTCCCATCAAGACTTTTAATCATTTTACCCGAAGCAGACTTGTCAATTTCCACCCAACTGTTCATTTCCTTCATATCTATCCTGCCCAGAACTTCTTTATTAAGGTTGCTTTCATCCAGGATGAATTGTAAAAAACTGGCTTTGTAAAACCCGTCTTTCGTGCCAAGGTTGATAAATAATCTTGCATACCCATTGTCTCTTCCACCCTGGTAACTCCCTCTTTCCCTTCTGCCACCGGCATCTCTTCCATTATTGTTAGTAGCAAACCGTTTATCACGTGAGTCGGTTCTTGCATTTAAGTCTTCTGCATTTTCATAGTATTTCAGGAAGTGATTAAACTCTAGGGCTGCAACACGTTGTAAAACCTCTTCCTTACTAACTTCGGCAAATTTTTCCTGCAAATCTTTCATATACGTTTCATAAGCGCCATGTGAAGTATCAGCCTGCATCAGTTTATCCATAAAATGAAAAAACTGCCTGCGACAAACTTCTATACCACCGGGTATGTCCAGCTTATGAAAAGTAGAATTAAGCATTCGCTCCAGTTGCTTAATTTTAAATACTTCACGGGTATGGCAAATGGAAACACAGATACCGCTTTTTCCAGCACGGGCTGTACGGCCACTGCGATGGGTATAAACCTCCATATCATCCGGAAGTTCATAATTGATAACATGTGTAATACCATCCACATCAATTCCTCTTGCAGCAACATCCGTAGCAATCAGCAATTGAAGGCTTTTTTGCCGGAAGCGCCCCATTACTTTATCACGTTGCTGCTGTGTTAAATCACCATGGAGTGCCTCTATTTCATATCCTTCACGAACCAGTTTTTCGGCAATTTCCTGGGCATCGGCTTTTGTTCTTGTAAAAATAATGCCGTACATGCCGGGATTAAAGTCTATCAAACGCTTCAGTGTTTCATAGCGGTGATGAGCAGATGCAATAAAATACTGATGATCAATATTCACATTGCCGCTGTTCTTTTTACCGATAGTGATCTCTTTCGGAGCTTTCATAAAGTTTTTGGCAATAGCCCTTACTTCGGGCGGCATCGTAGCACTGAAAAGCCAGATACTTTCTCTATTAACAGTATTTTTCAATACAAAATCAATATCATCCCTGAAACCCATATTCAGCATTTCATCAGCCTCATCCAATACAACATACTTTACTTTATTGAGGTCAATAGCCTTGCGTTCAATCAAATCAATTAACCTGCCGGGGGTTGCAATGACTACGTGTACACCTTTCCGTAAGTTTCTTATTTGCATAGTGATTGACGCTCCACCATAAACAGCTTCTGTGAAAATTCCTTTACTGTATTTTACAAAAGTGTTAAGATCACTGGTGATCTGCAGGCATAATTCCCTGGTTGGACAAACGACCAATACCTGTGGGTGTCTTTCAGCAACATTTATTAAGTGCAATAAAGGAAGCCCGAAAGCGGCGGTTTTACCGGTACCTGTTTGCGCCAGGCCAACAAAATCTGTTGTGCCGGATAATAATATAGGTATGGCCTGTTCCTGTATCGGAGTAGGATTTTCAAAACCAAGATCGGAGATAGAACGTACTAATTGTTCATTTAGGCCAAGGGCCTGGAATGCATTCATGTAATTTTTTAATTTAACGTATACATGATATGCTATTTTACTGTTGTTAAACCCGAAATGAAGATCAAATTCAACACTTAATTCAACAGTTGCGGAGGCACTTCATGCAACACCCTTAATTTTATAATAGCCGCAAAGGTAGTTTATTTAGTGCATTATACCCAATTCTATAGTAAGTAGCTGAGTGTTAACCTTATTGCAATTTAATTTAACTCCGGTTTCTATAACGAGTAAGGATAGAAGCACACTATTATATTCTCAGCATGTTCTATGTCGTAAATATGGGATATATACGGAATATCTATGGAGTTCCTATGGAGTTGCTATGGGAGAAATAGCAAGGAAGCAAGAGGTAAGAATTGGACTTAAAAAGGAATTTCATTAACAAGTAGTTAAACTAAGATCAATTTTTTCTATCTCATAAATCATTACTTTTCCCAAAATGCAGGTAATACATGTATAAACTAGCTATAATTTTTTCTTTTTTGATACTTTTTTCACTGAACTGTTCAGCCCAGGAAAAACCCCAGGTAACTGATTCCACAAAACTTTTAGTGGATTCTATACAGGCAATGGTGGATTCAGTGGTAGCATTATTAAAGTCGGAAGGTTTATATGATAAATCAAGTTACGCCCAGGTAGGAGTTGGCGCAGGCAATAGCCTTTTCAGTGTTCATAATAATTCATTAAACGCAAAACAAGGTTCGTCTACAGCTGTATTTATGCCTTCGGCAGGATATTACCACAAAAGCGGAATAAGCTTATCAGCTATCGGGTATTTATTAAAAGAAAAAAAGATGTTCGGTGTAAATCAGTATTCAGTTACACCAGCCTATGAAACAGGTCCTGATAAAAAAATTGACCTGTTGGTATCCTATACACATTATTTTATAAAAAATGAATATTCCAACTATTCATCTCCTATACAAAATGATTTTTATGTTTCTGCTATTTTTAAAAAACCTCTCATACAACCGGGCCTTGCATTCGGTTATTCATTTGGTGAGTTTAAAGATGTACGAAGATTAGATACTACCATTGCAGGCATTCAAAAACATTTTTATGATTCAGCAACCAGTAAATTAAACACTACTTCTTTAATCGTATCTGTTCAGCATGAGTTTGACTGGTATTCTGTGTTTACAAAAGATGATGGTATTATTTTTTCACCGGCGGTCATGTTAAATTTTGGCCAGGATAATACTACCACCAATCATAATACCAATATCGGACTTGGAACCATAATCGGTAAGCGTTTAAACAAGCTGCTTACAAAACGTGCTGCCAGACTGCAATCAACATCATTTCAGGCAGAATCAGTAGGTTTGGACCTGGGAATGCAATATGCAGTGGGAATTTTTTCTGTTGAACCTCATGCCTATTTTGATTATTATATTCCTTCTGACAATGGCAGTAACAAAAAACTTACACAGGTTTATACTGTAAATTTTTACTTTACTATTGATTAAGTTATTTATCTGTTAACAAAACTTTATGAATAAGCAATCAACTTGGTATGTGAGTTGAAGTCATATACATGAACCTACAACATATCTATTATGAAACGTAAACTTTTTTCGCTTATCTTTTTATTGTTGTGTACTTTTTCAGCAACCTACTCACAATCATTAAGCGCGGGTATAAAGTTAGGTGCTAACCTGAACAAGTTAACAGGGCAGTCATTTAATGATCAGTTTAGTTTTGGATATCAGGCCGGAATATTTCTTAATGCAGGGCTAGGTAGAAAATGGAGCGTTCAGCCGGAATTGTTATTCAGCCAGACAACGGTTGATACTGCAGATCACTTTAGCACTGTTTACAAAGAGATCAGCTTTAATACGGTCAATCACATTAAGTTAAACTATCTAACCATTCCCGTTTTATTACAATACAAACTAAGCCCGATCATTTCCATACAAGCCGGTCCGCAATTCGGCATATTAATGCAGACAGATAAAAGCCTTTTACAAAACGGGCAGAATGCATTCAAACAGGGAGATCTCAGCATATTGGCAGGCCTTCAATTAAAAATTACAAGATTTGTTGCCTATGGCCGTTATGCGATCGGAGTAAATAATATCAGCAATATTCCGGTACAGGATAGCTGGAAGAACCAGACCATTCAGATTGGGGTAGGTTATTTAATTCTGTAAAAAATCAGTGGCGGATAACTGTATATGAGCCATCGGACTTCCATTTAATAATAGCGGAAGGTTCAGCAGGAGTTAAGTCATCCTGCCTGTAATGCACCACATAATCTACATGATCTTTTATCGCATTATCAATATCATTGAACACTAACGGGGAGGGGTATCCTGATATATTAGCAGAGGTGGAAACGAGCGGTTTGCGAAAACGTTTTATAAGATGTTTGCAAAAGGGTTCATTAACTATTCGTATGCCAACAGAGCCATCTGTATTGATGAGATTTTCTGCCAGGCCCGTGCCGCCTTCATAAATAACAGTAGTAGGCTTATGGATATCTTTAATGTAATCAAATATTCTCAGATCAGGTTGTGTTACATACTTTAATATATCACGTTCATCTGCCAGTAAAATGATCATAGTCTTGGAATCCGGTCTTTTTTTCAGACGATAGATCTTTTCGACCGCTTCAGCATTTGTTGCATCACAGCCAATACCCCAGATCGTATCGGTTGGATACAAAATGAGTCCGCCTTTCTGCAAGACCTTCATGCATTCTTCTATATCGTTTGAAAATTCCATTAAGTATCGATCATCAATTTAAGTGTATGTACGATCATATTTTCATCCAGACGAAGCAGGCATTCAGGCACACCATATTTTTTGCACGTATTATTTAAGCAGGGCTCACATGATAATTGCCCCAGCCTGATCGTTTTGCAATGTAATTTATTATACGGAGATGTGTTGTTCTCGTTTCCTGCGCCAAATAAAACAAGTGTATTCGTGCCGAGGGCATTGGCAACATGAGCAGGGCCGCTGTCTGTAGTCAGCATACACCTGGAAGAACTCATTACTTCCATTAATTGAGTAAGGTTTGTTGTGCCTGCAATGTTTTTAATGTTTGATCTATCCGGTAAGGACTGAAATACTTTTTCAACAAATGCTTTTTCTTTTTCGGCGCCTATTAAAATAATTTCTGCGTCTGTATTTTTTCGTACTGTATCGATGATGCTGATTGCTTTTTCTTCCGGTAGTCTTCTTGATGAAGCTTCAGAATTAATATTAATGATGATGCTGTTATTTTTTTGCTGTTGTTCATTTTTTAATTCAACAACAGGATGGCTGATCGTTGAATGGGAGAATTGCGTTAACAAATCGACATATTCTTCAACACGATGAAGGTTTTGTTTTTTACGGTAAGAGTGGGTAAGAAAAAATGACCGCAGTTCTTTTTTGTAACCGATCCGTTTGGCAGCACCTGTGGCTTTTGCCATTACAGCCGATGAGATGGAATCCGGCAGGCAAAAGAAGAGATCATACTTCTCATTGGTTGATATCTCTTTACCGAATTTCCATGCGCCTTTTAAGCCGGGATATTTGTCTTTGGAAAAAATATATCGTTTGCCATGCGCCGGAAAATGGTCCAGCAATACATCAATTCCCTTCTTAGTAATAAGATCTATTTGTGCTCCGGGATAGGTTTGTTTTACCGCATTTATAAAAGCAGTACTCATGACGAGGTCGCCAAGCCAGTTTGGGAGACGTATAAGAATTTTTGTTTGTTGCATGGGTTTAAAGCTACAAGGTGCAAGCTGCAAGCTTCAAGAGTAAATTCGACCTGCATGCTTGTTCTTGAAGATTGAGCTTTGGGGCTTTTTGCTGCGTAAAGGTATGTCGTACAAGTGAGTGACACAACGATGCTGAGCAAAGATTAAATGCCGGGTACAAAATTGATTTTTTTTATTCGTTATGTTTGCAAAAATTTTTTAAAATGGAATGGCAACAATTTATTGCAGAAGCATGGGGAAACCGTGAATTATTAAAGGATAAAAAATACTCAGATGCAGTAAGGGCTGTGATCGAAGAAGTGGATAAGGGAAGATTGCGTACCGCGTCGCCGGTTGCTGATGGCTGGCAGGTGAATGAGTGGGTGAAGCAGGCTATATTAATGTACTTTGGTATTCAACAGATGGAGACCCTTACGTTGCCCCCTTTTGAATTTTATGATAAGATGAAATTGAAAAGCGGATATGCGTCACTGGGAGTAAGGGCTGTGCCTCATGCAGTAGCACGTTATGGCGCTTACCTGGCAAAAAATGTAGTATTGATGCCTAGTTATGTAAACATCGGTGCTTATGTAGATGAAGGAACGATGGTGGACACATGGGCAACCGTTGGCAGTTGTGCGCAGATTGGCAAAGGCGTGCATTTAAGCGGCGGCGTTGGTATTGGCGGTGTGCTGGAACCTTTGCAGGCAAGTCCTGTGATCGTTGAAGATGGTTGTTTTATCGGCAGCCGCTGTATTGTGGTAGAAGGAGTGAGGGTAGAGAAAGAAGCAGTTCTCGGTGCTAATGTGGTATTAACACAATCAACTAAAATTATAGATGTAAGCGGAAGTGAGCCTGTTGAATATAAAGGACGGGTTCCTGCACGCAGTGTGGTTATTCCGGGTAGTTATACAAAGAAATTTCCTGCGGGTGAATATGGGGTAGGCTGTGCATTGATCATAGGACAGCGTAAACCCTCGACCGATCTGAAGACAAGTTTGAATGATGCCTTAAGAGACTTTAATGTAGCTGTTTAGTTTTGTAAATTCTCTTACATTTGCACTCCTGAATGTTTTGACGGTTTAAGGTTTAAGGGTTGTTCGATTCGTAACATTAAACTTTTAAACGATGAAACCTTTAAACGTTACCTGCCCAGGTGGCGAAATTGGTAGACGCACTGTGTTCAGGTCGCAGCGTTCGCAAGGATGTGCTGGTTCGAATCCAGTCCTGGGCACCAATAAGATTTAGAAGCCTTGATAGCATTTGCTTTCAGGGCTTTTTATTTTGTAAAAACTCAAGATGCCTGAAGATGCCAATTAATAAAGCTGACTGTCAAAGAATTCATAAAGCGGTTCATACCTGAACTTTAAAGCGTAACTTACCACATGCGCTGCTGAATTTCATTTTCAGCTGACCGGTTCACAAAATATATTGTATGCTATTTTCAAAAGATCACCTTAAAGGATATTATGAATGGGTAACAGAGACAGAGAGATATCTTTTTTCAGGCTCACCTACCCGCAGGCTTTTTAATAATAATAATGGCGACCAGATGTTGCTGATCATTAATTCCTTTGCAGCTTTGTCAGAAAATTTCTCAATAGAAGAAGGGAGAGACGTTGAAAACCTTATTAATAATCATTTGCCATTAACCGTACAAAGTGAATTAACTGTATTCAGATGGCTGCAATATAAAGCTCCAAAAGTATAGTTCGCCTCAATTTTCCTGTCGAGTTACAGGGATAAGCAAAACAGTTATAACTTTAAAGCAACATATACCCTATTTTCTTTATAACAGTCATAATCAATTTAAATCGCTCCTTTGCTTTGATGATATTGAATTGATGTGCAGAGATAATAATTCCTTCCCCGGCTTGTAGTACATGTGATTTGTCTATTATTTGTACGAATGTGTCGAACGGAGGAATTTCTTCAGTCAGATATTCTTCCGAATCGAACGACATAACAATGATGTTGCCGCTTCAACAAATTTTTTTGAATAATATAAGGTAGCACAATTCTTGTGCATCACATTTGTTAACTGAACCCGGAACCATATGAAAATTAAAAACGATCAACGTTATTAAAGGTACCTTTGCCAGGAATACCTTCGGTAAATAACATTCGTAAGATCTTCATATTGCTACCTGAGATAGGAACAGAGAGAACGATTTGAAACTAATTCAGGTTAGATGAACAATAAAAAAAAACAAGCCAAAGATGTTTTTTCCGAAATGCTTCCCCAGGCAATTTCAGCTCTTAAACGATCTATCCTTGATCCTTTGCTCGGCGATAATATCATGCGTAAATACGCTAATGAAAAATCTCCTCTACGTTCAGAGTTGTTTTCATCCCGTCAAATGCAGCAACAGGCTATAAAACTGGCCAAAGCACATAAACTCACAAAAGAAAAGCCATCAGAACAATTATTAAAACGCCTTGCAGAAAATGAAGAAGTTCTGCTGGATGTTCATAATATGCTGGCAGAAACAGTTAAGGCGAAGAAACGCATAGCGCCTGCAGGCGAATGGTTGCTGGATAATTTTTATTTAATAGAAGAACAGATATACACCGGTAAAAAACATTTACCAAAAGGCTATAGCAAAGGATTGCCTCAATTAGCAAAGGGACAGTCAGAAGGGCTTCCACGTGTATATGATATTGCTGTAGAAATTATTTCGCATAGCGATGGCCGTGTTGATATAAGAAGTTTATCTGCATTTGTCAGTTCATATCAATCAGTCACAACACTTCAATTAGGTGAGCTTTGGGCTATTCCTATTATGCTCCGTTTAGCATTATTAGAAAACCTGCGACGATTGGCTACTCATATTGCAGTTGATATACTTAATAAAAACCTTGCTGATCATTGGGCAGATGAAATGACAGAGATCGCTGAAAAAGATCCTAAAAATCTGGTATTGGTCATTGCAGATATGGCAAGGTCAAATCCACCAATGGAAAGTTCTTTTGTTGCAGAACTAACAAGAAGACTGCAGGGAAAGGGCTCGTCGTTAGCATTGCCGCTCAGTTGGATCGAACAGCGTTTATCTGAGAATTCATTAACAAGTGCAGAACTGGTTTATCTCGAAAATCAAAAACAGGCTGCCGATCAGATGTCGATCAGCAACAGTATTAATGGACTTCGATTTTTAAATACTACCGATTGGAGTGATTTTGTTGAAAGTCTGAGTGTTGTTGAACAAATTTTAAGAAAAGATAATAATGGTGTATATGAAAAAATGGATTTCTATACACGTGATAACTATCGTCATGTTATAGAAAGAATCGCAAAGAACAGTCATGCAAGTGAAGAAGATGTTGCAGATAAGGCCATAGCTTTATCAAAAGGAAATACAGGCAATGACAACATCCGAACTTCTCATGTGGGGTATTATTTAGTAGATAAAGGATTGCTGCAACTTGAAAAAACACTAAGTGTACGTTTATCCATCAGAGAAAAGTGTAGAAATATTTTTAATAAAATACCTGTACTGTTATACGTTGGAGCAATTTTAATTATTACATTCTTTCTAAGCGGGCTACTATTATATAAGGCTTATGAAGATGCTCTTCGGGAATGGAAAATAATTTTATTAGGAATAATTTGTATTATAAGTACAAGCCAGTTTGCATTAACACTGATCAATTGGTTTGTTACAATATTAGTCAGGCCGCATTTACTTCCACGTTTGGATTTTTACAAAGGCATTCCTTTGCAATATCGCAGTCTAATCGCCGTGCCGACAATGCTCAGCAGCATGAAGGTGTTAGATGCACAAGTTGAGTCGCTTGAAGTTCGTTTTTTGGCAAACAGAGATCAGCACCTTCACTTTGCTTTGTTAACTGATCTTAATGATGCAGATGCCGAAACACTTTCTGATGACGAATCTCTTTTGCAATATGCAAAGAATAAGATCATTGAATTGAATAAAAAATATGACAGAACAAAAAATGATATCTTCTTTCTTTTTCACCGGCCACGTAAATGGAACAGCAAACAAAAAAAATGGATCGGCTATGAACGCAAACGTGGAAAGCTTTCAGCGCTTAATGCATTATTAAGAAATAAAGACGATGGAAGTTTTTCATTGATCGTTGCTGATGAAACTCTTTTCTCAGAAATAAAATATGTTATCACACTTGATGCAGATACACAATTACCAAGAGATGCTGCAAGGAAAATGATAGCTACGCTTGCACATCCATTAAACCATGCATTTTATGATAAAGAAAAACAACGTGTAACCGATGGCTACACCATTCTTCAGCCACGTGTGTCGAACAGCTTGCCCGAAGTCAACAGTTCGATATATAAAAGGATACATGGAAATGAAGCAGGGATAGATCCTTACACACACGCTATTTCTGATGTGTACCAGGATTTGTTTCATGAAGCGTCATTTATAGGTAAAGGAATTTATGATGTAGATGCATTTGAGCAGGTATTGCAAAATCGTTTTCCCGATAATCGCATTTTAAGTCATGATCTGCTGGAAGGAAATTATGCCAGATGTGGTTTGATCAGTGATGTGCAGTTGTATGAAGAGTACCCATCCAATTATATTACAGATATGCAGCGTCATCACCGATGGGTAAGAGGTGATTGGCAGATCGGCAGATGGATCTTACCGTTTGTTCCAAGCGCTGATAAAAAATACAGGCGTAATACATTGTCTGCTTTATCTGTCTGGAAAATATTTGATAACCTTCGACGCAGTTTTGTATCTATCTCACTCACATTGCTTCTTTTGTTTGGCTGGCTGATTTCTTCATCAGCACATTTCTGGACTCTATTTGTTATTACTATAATTATTGCGCCATCAATCATTTCATTGATCTGGGAAATTATCCGAAAACCTAAAGAGATATTTTTTTGGCAACATTTAAAATATGCTCTCCGCTCTACTTATAATAACTTTATTCAGCATGCACTTTATTTTATTTTTCTTCCTTATAACGCATTTTTGAATATTGATGCTATCGTACGAACCATCTGGCGCTTATTTATTTCACGAAAAAAATTATTAGAATGGAATCCCTCCAGTAATACATCAGTAAGTATTGCAAAAGATCTTTCAGTGGCATACCGGAGAATGTGGTTTGAACCTTTATTCGCTATCGGGTTGCTTGCGTATTTACTTTATTATTCTTCATTGGCATTATTCGTAGAAATCCCTGTCTTGGTGCTTTGGATGATTTCGCCTGCAATTGAATGGTGGGTAAGCCTTTCATACGGTAAACAGGAAGTAAGTATTACAAAGAAGCAAACAATCTATCTTCAAAAATTATCAAGGAAAATATGGAGCTTTTTTGAAAAATTTGTTACAGAAGAAGATAACTGGCTGCCACCGGATAATTACCAGGAACATCCCGATCCGAAGATTGCACATCGTACATCGCCTACAAACATCGGGCTTGCGTTATTATCAAATTTAACTGCTTATGATTTTGGTTATCTCTCAACAGCAGAATTAATTGAACGCACAACCAATACATTAGACAGTGTTCAAAAGCTGGAGAAATATCACGGGCATTTATACAATTGGTATGATACTATTACACTTTTTCCTTTAGCGCCACGATATATTTCAACAGTAGACAGTGGAAATCTTGCAGGGCATTTAATTGTATTGAAACAAGGGCTTCTATCAATCACGAATGATAAAATATTTTCAACAAAAGTATTTGATGGGTTAATGGATATTGTAGAAATTCTTTTGGGAAAAAAGGAAAAGAGAGTAGTGGTTGAACAGTTTAAAAAAGAACTGGAAGCCTTTCGCTTTGCACCTCCTTTTCATTTAACGGATGCATTCGTTTCTATCATTCATCTTCAAAAAAGAATTGAGCAGGTAACAGCCAGCTATACCGCCACTGAAGAGCAAGATCATGAATCTTTTTTATGGGTAAAAAAATTGAACAGGCAATTGAATGATATGCACAGTGAACTTGTAACACTTGCTCCCTGGCTTTTGCTTGAACCGCCTTCTCCCAAATTCAATGTTATCTCTGCTCAGATATCTTATATTCCAAGTCTTTCAGAACTTTCTAAAATAGAATCCACATCATTTACTGAAATAAACAATTTTATAAATGAAAATAATTCAGCAGAGGAAAATGAATGGCTCTGTGATTTTAAAAAACATATTATTAATGGCGCACACAGAGCAAAGGAAAGAATATTGATATTAGAAGGGCTTGCCAGTCAATGCATGGAACTTTCGAATATAGAGTATGATTTTTTATATGACAGTTCACAGCATTTGCTTGCCATCGGTTATAATGTTGATGAACATAGAAGAGATAACAGCTTTTATGATCTTTTAGCTTCTGAAGCAAGGCTTACAACTTTTACAGGCATAGCACAAGGAAAATTGCCGCAGGAAAGCTGGTTTGCATTAGGCCGTCAATTAACTAATACAGGATCAACACCTATTCTTCTTTCATGGAGTGGTTCTATGTTTGAATACCTGATGCCCATGTTGGTAATGCCTGATTATGAAAACACATTGATCGGTCAAACATATAAAGCTGTTGTTGAAAAGCAAATTGAATATGGCGATAAACGAAATGTTCCCTGGGGTATTTCAGAGTCGGGTTACAATGCAGTAGATACTAATTTGAATTATCAATATCGTTCATTTGGAGTGCCGGGATTAGGCTTCAAACGTGGGCTGGGAGAAGATTTGGTCATTTCACCTTACTCATCTATCATGGCACTGATGGTATTGCCTGAAGAAGCCTGTAAAAATATTGGAATGCTGGCAGAAGACGGTTTTGAAGGAGCGTTTGGTTTTTATGAAGCGATAGATTACACATCTTCCCGATTGCCAAGAGGTCAAACGCATGCAGTCATACGTTCATTTATGGCGCATCATCAAGGTATGAGTTTGTTGTCGTTATCATACCTGTTGCTAAAGCAGCCTATGCAAAAACGTTTTGAAGATGAGGTTCAGTTTCAGGCTACACTGTTATTGTTGCAGGAACGTATTCCAAGAGTATCAACTTTCTATACACCTGCTATGCATATTGCAGATAGCAGTGTGGTCGCTGAAGAAAATGATATCCCGATCCGTGTTATCAACACTCCTGACACACCTGTTCCGGAAGTGCAATTATTATCAAATGGCAGGTATAATGTAGTAGTTACAAATGCCGGCGGCGGTTATAGCCGATGGAAAGATATTTCGATTACCCGTTGGCGAGAGGATAGTACTTGTGATAACTGGGGGAATTTTTGTTTTATAAGAGACATGGAGCAGGACAATGACAACTTTTGGTCTGCCACGCATCAGCCATCACTGAAAGAAGGGGATAATTATGAAGCAGTTTTTTCACAAGGGCGTGCGGAATTCCGTCGGCGTGACCATTCTCTTGAAACACATACAGAGATCGTTGTTTCTCCCGAAGATGATGTTGAATTGCGGAGAGTACACATTATCAATCGCTCAAGAAAAAAAAGATACATTGAAGTAACCAGTTACGCAGAGGTAGTGCTTGCTTCTTATAATGCAGATGTTGCACATCCTGCATTCAGTAATCTTTTTGTTCAAACAGAGATCATTGAGCAACGCAATGCAATCATTTGTACCAGGCGACCTCGTTCAGTTGAAGAGCAAAATCCATCGATGTGCCACTTAATGAAAGTACACAATGCAGAAATTACTTCTGTATCTTATGAGACTGACAGAAGTAAATTTATCGGCCGGGGCAACACTATTCATAAGCCTGCATTTTTAAATAATACAGTTGGCCTTTCAGGCACTCAGGGTTCCGTTCTTGATCCTATTATTTCTATTCAATATAGAATAGTAATTAATCCACAGGAATCGGCGACCATTGATATGCTTATCGGTATTGCAGATACAAAAGAAATATGTAATGCACTTGTAGAAAAATATCAGGATAGATATTTAAGAAATCGTGCGCTTGAACTGTCATGGACACACAGTCAGGTTGCACTAAGACAGATCAATGCCGGAGAAGCAGATGCACAGTTATATTCAAAGCTTGCAGGCTCGGTCATCTTTGCCAATCCTTCTTTACGTGCTGATCAAAATATCATTATAAAAAATTACAGAGGTCAATCAGCATTATGGAGTTATTCTATTTCCGGAGATCTTCCCATTGTTCTTTTGCAAATAGAAGATTCAGCAAATATTGATCTGGTAAAACAAATGATACAGGCACATGCTTACTGGCGATTGAAAGGCTTAATAGTTGATCTGGTGATATGGAATGAGGATCATGGAGGTTATAGACAGATCTTGCAAAATGAAATTCAAAGCCTTATTGCACCTGCATTGGGTATGGACGTGAAAGAACAGCCGGGAGGTATTTTTTTCAGAGCTGCTGAACAGATATCGAATGAAGATCGTATTCTTTTTCAGGCATTGGCACGTATCGTTATTTCAGATAAATTGGGTAGTCTTGAAGAGCAAGCAAACAGACGCAATAGAATAAAAAGTATCATTCCTTATTTTACACCTGTCAAATTTTATTCTGTCGTTGCAACAGATGTTACTCCACCAAATGATCTGCAGTTTTTTAATGGCACAGGCGGTTTTTCAAATAACGGGAAGGAATATATTATAACCACTACTGAAACACAAAGAACACCTGCACCATGGATCAACGTGTTAGCTAATCCGCATTTCGGAACTATTATTTCGGAAAATGGTCAATCATATACATGGTTTGAAAATGCGCATGAATTTAGATTAACACCATGGAACAATGACCCGGTAAATGATACGGCGGGCGAAATGTTTTATATAAGAGATGAGGAAACAGGAAAATTCTGGTCACCGACACCGCTTCCCGCCTGCGGCAAGTCTTCCTATATCACGACTCACGGTTTTGGGTACACTATTTTTCAACATAATGAAGATGCTATTTATTCTGAGATGTGTGTATTTGTTGATCTGGAAGCGTCCATCAAATTCATTGTTCTGAAATTTCATAATCAATCCGGCAGGCCACGCAAGATTTCTGTAACAGGTTATATAGAGTGGGTTCTGGGTGATTTGAAAACAAAAACTCAAATGAACATTATCACAAGCATGGATCCGGACACCGGTGCTATCCTTGCAAGAAATCCATATAACACTGAATTTGAACACAGGATCGGTTTTTTTGATGTAGATGAGAGCATTAAAAGTTTTACAACCGATCGAACTGAATTTATCGGCCGTAATGGAACACTTCGTAACCCACAGGCAATGAGTAAAGCAAAACTTTCGGGTAAAACGGGAGCAGCACTCGATCCGTGTTCTGCCATACAGGTTGTATTTGATTTAGAAGGGAATGATGAACATGAAATTGTTTTTCGCCTTGGTGCGATAAAAGGAGAAGAAGATGTAATCAATACTATTCGCAGTTTTAAAGGAATTTCGGTTGCGCATGATGCATTGGATAAAATTAAAAAATATTGGCAGAACACATTAGGGGTTGTACAAATAGAAACGCCTGACCCCGCTCTCAATATTATTTCAAATGGGTGGCTTAGTTATCAAGTGCTGGCTTGTCGTATATGGGCCCGTAGCGGATTCTATCAATCGGGCGGTGCATTTGGTTTTCGTGATCAGCTGCAGGATGTGTTGTCATTACTTCATTCAAAACCAACTATCGCACGTGAACAGATATTGCTGAATGCATCCAGACAATTTAAAGAAGGCGATGTGCAGCATTGGTGGCATCCACCAATGGGAAGGGGCGTACGAACTACCTGTTCAGATGATTACCTCTGGCTACCTTTTGTTACATTAAAATATGTTACTCAAACAGGAGATAAAACTATTCTCGATGAGTCAGTTCCTTTTTTAGAAGGACGTTTATTAAATGACGGAGAAGAATCATATTATGATCTCCCTCTCCGGTCGCATGAATCTGCAAGTTTGTATGATCATTGTGTAAGATCGATTGAGCACGGATCGAATTTCGGAGAACATGGTTTACCTTTTATTGGTTCCGGTGATTGGAATGATGGAATGGATAAAGTTGGAAAAGATGGGAAAGGTGAAAGTGTATGGCTTGCATTTTTTTTATATGACATATTAATGCGATTCGCAGAAATTGCTGATTTAAAAAACGATGTAGTATTTGCAGATAAATATAAACAACAGGCAAAAAAATTAAGAAGCTCCATTGAAAAAAACGGGTGGGATGGTCAATGGTATCGCCGTGCTTATTTTGATGATGGCACGCCATTGGGTTCATCAACCAATGATGAATGCAAAATTGATTCAATTGTACAAAGCTGGTCGGTGCTTTCTAAAGCAGGCGATGCAGAACGTTCGAAAACAGCAATGAATGCTGCTGCAAAATTTCTTGTTCAAAAAGATGCAGGGTTAATAAAATTGTTTGACCCTTCTTTTGACAAGTCTTCATTAAATCCGGGTTATATTAAAGGGTATGTTCCGGGCGTGCGTGAAAATGGCGGACAATATACACATGCTGCTATCTGGTTGATAATGGCTTTTGCTGCATCAGGGGATAAAGAAAAAACATGGGAGCTATTGCAGATGATAAATCCTGTAAATCATGGTGCCAATGCTGATGCTATTGCAAAATACAAAGTAGAGCCTTATGTAATGGCTGCTGATATTTATGCGGAGCCATTGCACATGGGTCGTGGAGGATGGACATGGTACACCGGTTCTGCAGGATGGATGTATCAGCTTATTGTAGAATCATTTTTAGGATTGGAGCGCAAAGGGGAGATGTTGCATCTGGATCCTTGCATACCTGAAGGATGGGGGCATTATAAAATAAGGTATCAGTTTTTTGATACAGTCTATCATATAACTATACTTCAGGATAAAAACCACCATGTTACGGAAATTGTTGGCAATGAAATAGTACAAACACAGAAAGATATTTTACTGATCAATGATGGTAAAGAACATTTTATAAAAGTGATGATATAAATATATTTCGCATGAAACTATTTAAATGTACGAACTGCGGTCAATTGTTATATTTTGAAAATAATCGTTGTGAGCAATGTGGATCTAAAATTGGATTTAATACAGAAAATCTGAAACTGGAAACATTAATAGAACAAGGGGGTGGAGATTTTACAATTAGCGGACAGCATAATAACATTTATCGTTATTGTGCCAACCATGAAGAGAATCATTGCAATTGGATAGTGCCGAAAAATAATGAAACATCATATTGCAAAGCATGTGATCTGAATTACATGATTCCTGATATCGGTAGAGCTGAATATAAAGAGAGATGGAGAAAAATTGAAAATGCTAAACGGAGACTTGTATATACTTTATTAAAGCTGGGGTTGCCTTTAATAAATAAAATAAAAGATCCTTTAAACGGATTGGCATTTGATTTTTTATCTGATAAAGATAATTTCCCCCGGGAAAAGATACGAACCGGGCACAATGATGGGTTAATTACTTTAAATATAGCAGAAGCAGATGATATCGAACGTGAAATGGAACGCAAAGCAATGGATGAACACTATAGAACATTACTCGGTCATTTCAGACATGAGATAGGTCATTATTATTGGAATATATTAATTAATCATTCTGACAGGCTGGAAGAATTCAGAAAATTATTTGGAAATGAAAACAATGATTATGATGAAGCATTAAGTACTTATTATCAGAATGGTACTCCACAAGGATTGAACAGTCATTTTATCAGCATTTATGCAAGCAGCCATCCGTGGGAAGATTGGGCCGAAACATGGGCGCATTATCTGCACATCATGGATACATTGGAAACAGCATATGCGTATGGAGTTAGCGTGCACCCGGGTATTGCAACACAAGCAAACATGGCAAATGCTGACATCACATCTGATCCTTTCGAATTGGAAAGTTTTAAAACAATCGTTGATCTATGGCTCCCACTCACATTTATCATGAATAGCCTGAACAGAAGTATGGGGTTGCCAGACCCGTATCCTTTTATCATAAACCCTGAAGTAATTAAAAAACTTGAATTTATTCACGAGGTTTGCCTTAATACAAAAAAGAGTATCTTAAGTAATGCTGTTAATAGAAGGGAGCTTTCAAATAAAGCATGATAAACGGCTTTAACTCATCTGAAAAATCAGCATATTCTTTACATCTTCGACAAAAAAGTTCGAACTCAGGCCAGTCCTGGGCGCATAATTAGATTTTTGGCAATTCTTCATTGAATTGCCTTTTTTATTTTCTTCTAAGACCTCCTTCAGTGGCTCAATTTCAGCGAAGAGACTATTGATTTGGCTTTTTATTTATCGCTTTCCCTGGTAAGGTCGATAAGCTTTTCAGTATTAACAATTGAAATTGATTTAGCTGAAATCGTGATGATCTTTTTCTCAACTAATTCATTCAGGAATCTGAAAAGAGTTTCATAAGTGGTGCCTACATAAGAAGCAAGATCTTGCTTACTTAATGATATATTAATAGCGCCATCTGCAGTAGTTCCGAATTTATCCAGTAATGACAATAATGCTACAGCAATTCTGCCTTTAACCTGCATGTGTGCCAGGTTGTTCATTTTTTTTTCTGATAATTGTAATTCACCGGCATAAAACATCAGTAGCTGTGAAGTGAAATCATGATTTATTTTTAATGTGGAATTAAAAAAATCCATGTCAATAAAACACACAGTTGTGGCTTCCAGTGCCGTTGCGGAGATTGGATAAACGGTTTCGATTCCCAACCCCCGATGGCCAAATATATCTCCTTCTTTGGCAAACCGGATAATTAGTTCTTTTTCTGCACCCCATTTTTTATAAACTTTTACTGTACCGCTGTAAACGAAATAAATTCCTTTGACCTCTTCACCTTCAGTAAATATCTGCTCACCTTTTTTAAAATGAAAGTTTTTTTTATTTGCTCCAATAGCAGGTATCCATTCTTTTAACACACGTTTGCATAAAAAACAGCTATTGACATCACATGCATATTTATCTCTTTTCATCTATGAAAGATAAGATGTAATGTGCACTCAAAAAAATCAGTAAGATTTTTTTACTACTTCCGTTTGAGCATATTTTTTTAATTCTTCAGGACGAAGATTGACTACGTCACCAACTATGATAATAGCAGGGTTAGTAATACCGGCGTATTGAGAGCGAAAGAAAATATCTTTAACATTACCAATAATTATTTTTTCTTTTTCAGTTGTACCATTCTGAATGATCGCAACGGGAGTTTCACTTTTTCCATGATCAATAAAAATGTCCATGATAGCTTCCAGTTTACTCATCGCCATTAATATAACAACTGTAGCAGAAGATTGTGCAGCTAGTTTAATATCAGATGATATTTCTTCTGATTGCGTTGTTCCTGTTGTAACCCAAAAACTTTCATTGATTCCACGACAGGTGAGTGGTATCATTTGCGAAGCAGGTACAGCAATAGCACTTGATATTCCGGGTATTACCTGAACTTTTATTCCTGCATTTCCAGCAGCTTCAATTTCTTCCTGTGCACGACCAAATACAAACGGATCACCACCCTTTAAACGAACAACATGCCCTTTTGAAAAAGCATATTCAATAATGAGATGATTTATTTCCTGTTGTGATAAAGCGTGGCAACCAAAACGTTTGCCTACAAATAGTTTTATTGCTTTCGGTGACGCATACTCTAACAATTGCTCGTTTGCAAGAGCATCGTATAATATTACATCTGCACCTGAAATTGCTTTTATCGCTTTTAAGGTAATCAGTTCCGGATCTCCTGGCCCGGCACCTACTAGCGAAAGGAGTGGAATAGGCATAAATCAATATATAATGTAAATAAATATGTGAAATATTTTAATCAAATGTACAAAAAAGTCAAATAATGGTACTATATTTATGATATATATGATATTTATGCTTATATATTAAACATTTTATCGCTATAAATATTACATATATTTATTGATAATATAAACGATTCCTTGCTATTTATTAGATACCTGATAAATTAACAAGGCCATGAAAATTATAGTTATAGGTAATGGAATGGTAGGATATAAGTTTTGTGAAAAGCTTGTATCTAAGATTAATGCTTCCACAATTGAAATTTCTGTATTCGGCGAAGAAATAAGACCAGCCTACGACCGTGTACATCTGAGCGAATTCTTTTCAGGAAAAAATTCCGATGATCTGATTCTGGCTTCAGAAGACTGGTACACTTCAAATAATATACAACTCTATTTAGGCGATCCAATCAAGGTGGTAGATCGTACATCAAAAACTGTCATTTCACATAGTGGCCTTATTAAATATTACGATTTTTTAATATTTGCTACTGGATCTGCCGCATTCGTACCCCCAATACCCGGAATTGACAAAGAAGGTGTGTTTGTCTACAGGACCATCGAAGACCTGGAAATGATGATGTCACATGCTCCTAAAGCTAAAAAAGGAGCTGTGATTGGCGGAGGATTATTAGGGCTTGAAGCTGCAAAGGCAATGCTTGATCTTGGAATCACAGATACACATGTTATTGAATTTGCTCCCCGTTTAATGCCTCGTCAAATTGATGATAAGGGTTCATCTATTTTAAAAGATAAATTAGAATCTCTCGGACTCACCATTCATACAAATAAAAATACAAAAGCAATACTCGGTGATGATTCAATTATCGGAATGCAGTTTTCAGATGATTCCAAAATTGATGTTGATATGTTGGTCATTTCTGCAGGTATTAAACCAAGAGATGAGTTGGCGAAACAATGTGGTCTGGAAACAGGTAATCGTGGCGGAATTATTGTAAATGAAAAGTTACAGACAAGCGATCCTTTCATTTTTGCAATTGGCGAATGTGCATTGCATGAAGGTATGATCTATGGACTTGTTGCGCCAGGTTATGAAATGGCTGATGTTGTTGCAACAAATTTAACGGGAGGAGAAAAAACATTCAATGGTTTTGATATGAGCACCAAGTTAAAACTCATTGGAACTGATGTTGCAAGTTTTGGTGATCCATTTACCGGAGGTGAAGATGTTAAGACTGTAATATTTGAAGACACTATGAAGGGTGTTTATAAAAGAATAAATATTTCTTCAGATGGAAAAGAATTGTTGGGTGGAATATTAGTAGGAGATGCATCACAATATAATATGCTGCTGCAGACCTGCAAAAATAAAGTGATACTTCCTCCCAATCCTGAAGATGTGATATTAGGTTCAAGAGGTGCTGAAAATGAATCTGGTGGCGGTGTTCAGAGTTTACCTTCAGATGCATTGATCTGTAGTTGTGAAAGTGTAAGCAAGGCGGACATCTGCAATGCTGTTGTTGAACAGGGCTGTGAATCAATAGAAGCCATTAAGAAATGTACCAAAGCCGGAACAGGTTGTGGGGGATGTGTGCCTATGGTAAAAGATCTGATGGTGTGCAGCATGAAGGCACAAGGCAAGTATGTACGCAATGTATTATGCGAACATTTTAATTATAGTCGACAGGAATTATTTGATCTTATTAAAATACACGATCTCAGATCTTATGATGAAGTGCTTGATAAATTAGGAAAAGGAGATGGCTGTGAATTATGTAAGCCACCTGTTGCATCAATACTTGCAAGTCTTTGGGGCGAAATGATCTTGAAAAAAGGAAATGATACTGCACAGGATAGCAATGATCGCTTTCTTGCAAATATTCAAAAAGGCGGCACATATTCAGTAGTTCCTCGTATTCCGGGCGGAGAAATTACTCCCGATAAATTAATTGTGATCGGCCAGGTCGCAAAACAATATCATTTATATACAAAAATAACTGGAGGCCAGCGTATTGATTTGTTTGGCGCACATTTAAGTGATCTGCCTGCTATATGGGAACAATTGATAGCAGCGGGCTTCGAAAGCGGCCATGCCTATGGAAAAGCATTGCGTACCGTTAAAAGTTGTGTAGGCAGTACATGGTGTCGTTTCGGATTACACGATAGCGTTAGTTATGCTATTCGTATTGAAGAGCGTTATCGTGGATTGAGATCTCCACATAAATTAAAATCAGCAGTATCAGGATGTATACGTGAATGTGCAGAAGCGCAAAGCAAAGATTTTGGAATCATAGCTACCGAAAAAGGATGGAACCTTTACGTATGTGGCAATGGTGGAAGTAAACCTCAGCATGCATTGCTGCTTGCTACCGATCTTGATAGCGAGACCTGTATAAAATACATTGATCGTTTCTTAATGTTCTATATTAAAACTGCTGATACATTAACCAGAACTGCAACGTGGCTAAATAAAATGGAAGGCGGAATTGATTATCTGAGAGATGTAGTTGTCAATGATTCTCTCGGAATGGCTGAACGATGGGAAGTCGAGATGCAGGTATTAGTTGATAGTTACAAATGTGAATGGAAGGAAGCAGTTGAAAATCCTGCAATAAGAAAACGTTTCAATCATTTTGTGAATGCACCTGAAGAAAAAGATCCGACAATAAAATTCGAACCAATGAGGGAGCAGAAGAAAGTTCCCGACTGGAAATAGTTTTTCTTGCTTTGTTTTATAACGATTGCCTGCCTTATGAAAATACTACGATTGCAGATCGGCATTATAGCCGAAGGTTTTCTACTTGCTATATAAAATTAAATAAGCCGAAATTCTGGAATAGAATTATTATAAACTTGATTATTTATGCAAACCTTAACAAGACAAGATGTAGTAACATGGTTCCATGCATGTAACGCTGAAGATGTTCCAGCTAACGGTGGTGTATGTGTTAAATATAATGACACACAAATAGCGGTTTTTCATTTCACAAGACGGGAACAATGGTATGCCACACAGAATGAATGTCCTCACCGTAAACAAATGGCATTAAGCCGTGGAATGATCGGTACACAAAATGAAGAGCCTAAAGTGGCTTGTCCTTTTCACAAAAAAACTTTTTCTCTTTTAACCGGAAAGTGCCTTAGCGGCGATGAGTGCAGTATTAAAACATATGCTGTGAAAGTGGAGGAAGGTAAAGTATTTATACAAATAGATGAAGACGAATAAACTATAAAAAAACCCCGACAATCGAAATGGAAGCTCGGCGCCGGGGTAGTACGATCTCAAATTGTAAACAATTTAAAACCCAAAACAAAATTATGAGAAAAAGAATCGCTTTTATCACACGATCGGTATTTATTTTTCTCTTGCTGCTTAATGACAAGAGTTATGCCCAGGTGTCTATTACAGCCCAATTAAGGGCAAGAACGGAGTTAAGAGACGGCTATGGCACAATCCTGCCCAAAACAGCCACTTCTGCAATCTTCACTTCACAGCGTACACGCCTAGGTGTTGGTTACAACATGTACAGGCTTAAATTTAATGTAACGTTGCAGGATGTAAGAGTATGGGGGCAAGATGCCTCTACTATTAATGCCACAACTGTTGCAAATAATAATGGCCTGCAGCTTCACGAGGCATGGGCAGAAATATTGTTGACAGATACAACAATAAAAAATAAAATGCTTAGCCTAAAACTTGGCAGGCAGGAAATTATTTATGATGATCAACGTATACTCGGCAATGCTGATTTTTTACAGCAGGCCCGTACGTTTGATGCATCCATATTAAAGTTTGAGACAAAAGATTATTTATTCCATTTAGGAATTGCATATAATCAAAATCAACAAAATTTATCGGGTACCATATATAATCCTGTTCCTGCAGGTAATTATGTAGCTAATACGAATGGCGCTGCTATGTATAAGAGCTTTGAGTATTTATATGCAGATAAAAAATTGAGTAAAGGAAATATTTCATTCATTTTCTTTACTGATCAGTTCAGCAAGTATCATAATGATACTGTAAATAATGCTGTGTCAAAGACATATCAGTTAGGTACATGGGCAAGAGCTACTACCGGATTGTATTTCAACAATACATTTAATAAGATAGCGGTTACTGCTTCTGCTTATTATCAATTTGGTAAAAATTCAACAGGACAGGATTTAAGTGCTGAATTGATAAGCGCTTCTGCTCAATATTCTTTTAATAAGAAGATAAGCGCAGGGCCTGGTGTTGATTACTATAGTGGCGGAACTTCAGGAAATACTATCAAAGCTTTTGATCCGCTTTACGGAACACCACACAAGTTCGCAGGGTTGATGGATTATTATTATGCTGCAAGCGGCTTTGGCAAGGCAGGCCTTGTTGATTGTTATGTAAAAGCAAAATTTAAACCATCTGATAAGTATTTGATAACAGCTGATCTTCATTCATTTAGTAGTGCTGCTTCTGTTAGCGGTTTCAGTAGTAAAAATTTAGGCCGGGAAACTGATGTAACGGCAACGTATAATCTAACTAAACAAGTCTCATTTGAAGCATCTTATTGTCATTATTTCGGCACATCATTGCTTACATCAGCGGCTGTTAAGAATGTTGCCAATGCGAAAGCAGGAGGTAACTGGGCTTACATTACTATTAATATTAAGCCTGTATTTTTATAAAGTGAGAATGATTTTCACTAACGATTGCGGGCTTTTTTATTCAACCTTAATAATTTTCTTATGTCAACTATAAATAATCAACCGTTAACTAAATTAAATATTTTCAGCCTCAAGGGTATTCAGATGAAAACTTTTCATACCACCTGGCTGATGTTCTTTGTATGTTTCTTTGGATGGTTTGGTTTGGCTCCTTTAATGCCATCTATTCGTGAAGAGATGCATTTGTCGAAAGCACAGGTAGGTAACCTGATCATTATTTCCGTATCATCTACTATTATTGCCCGTTTGATCATTGGTAAACTTTGTGATACATGGGGGCCACGTAAAACAGCGATAAGACTGCTTTTGATTGGGTCATTGCCGGTTTTTCTTGTTGGTCTCTCTAAAGATTATACAAGTTTCCTGATATTTCGTGCGGCCATTGGCGTTATAGGCGCTTCATTTGTAATTACACAATTTCATACTTCCATGATGTTTGCTCCGAATATCAAAGGAACTGCAAATGCAGTTGCTGGAGGTTGGGGAAACCTCGGTGGTGGTGTTACGAATATGGTGATGCCATTAATATTTGCTGCTATTGTAGGAATGGGATATACAAAAGGTGAAGCGTGGCGCTATGCAATGATCGTTCCGGGGGTTATGATGTTAATATCGGCATGGCTATATTATAAATTTACTAAGGACACTCCAAATGGCAATTATGATGAGATTGGAAAAACTAAACAAAAAAATTCGAAAACAGATTGGAGCGTATTAGCGGACAGAAGAATATGGGCACTTACAATAGCGTACGCTGTGTGCTTTGGAATGGAAATAACTTTTGATAATGTAGCATCATTACATTTTGTTGATACGTTTAAGCTTTCACAAGCTAGTGCTGGTTTTTGGGCAGGTATTTTTGGATTTATGAATTTGTTTGCACGTGCACTGGGCGGAATTACTTCTGATAAAGTAGGTAAGCGATTTGGTATCCGTGGAAAAGGATTGTTGCTTGCTGCCGTATTATTAGTGGAAGGTATTGGATTGATACTGTTCGCAAAATCAGGCCATCTTGGTTTGGCGATTGCAAGCATGTTGTTCTTTGCATTGTTTTTGAAAATGGCGAATGGCGCTACTTATGGCATCGTTCCTTTTGTCAATGAAAAGAATGTTGGACTTATTAGTGGTATCGTGGGAGCCGGTGGAAACTTTGGCGGAATGTTATTAGGCTTTTTATTTAAGAGTCAAAGTATCAGCTATGTTCAGGCATTTGTATACATCGGTGTTATTGTGATGGTCGTTTCGGGAATTGTTTTAGTTACAAAATTTCAAAAAACAGTTGCTGTTAGTGAGGCTCTTATCGGTGAACCTGAAATGGCTGTTGCTTGATTGAATGTTGATGAGTAAAGCTGAAAAAGTATCATGCTAATCTTGATCCTGCATAAAAAGATGAGTATTTGTATGCGGTACAAGTGAGTGACACAACGATGCTGAATAAAGAACAAATGTTGGTTATAAAAAAATAAATGTCGTTAGAAAAAAAACATATCGATGGAATCGCAACAACCTGTTGCTATTGTGGCGTTGGCTGTGGCATTCTTGTGCAGAAGGATAAGCAATCGAATGTAAAAGTGATCGGCAATCCGGAGCATCCTGTAAACAAAGGAATGTTGTGTAGCAAAGGATTGAATTTGCATTATACGGTTTCAGACCAGAGCGATCGCTTATTGTATCCGGAAATGCGGTATGGCAAAAATCAGCCACGGCAAAGGGTTTCATGGGATGTTGCATTGGAAAGAACAGCAGCTGTTTTTAAAACACTAATAGAAAAATATGGCCCTGATTCAGTCGCATTCTATGCTTCGGGGCAATGTCTTACGGAAGAATATTATGTTGTAAATAAATTAATTAAAGGATTTATTGGCAGCAATAATATTGATACGAATTCAAGATTATGTATGAGTTCTGCTGTGGCTGGATATAAAATGAGTTTGGGCGAAGATGCAGTACCTGTAAGTTATGAAGACCTGGAATTGGCTGACTGCATTTTTGTTGCAGGCGCTAATCCTGCATGGTGTCATCCAATTTTATGGAGAAGAGTGGAAGCTGCAAGAGAAAAAAATCCTGATCTGAAAATTATTGTAAGCGATCCGCGAAAAACACAAACATGTTCTATTGCAAATGTTCATCTGCAATTACTACCGGGGACGGATATAACATTACATCATGCCATTGGAAGATGTTTGATAGAGAATGGAGATATTGATGCTGAGTTTGTGCATGAGCATACGGAAGGTTTTGAAAAATACAGCCGCACTGTTTTTGAAAGAACTGTTGCAGAAGCTGCTGCTATTTGTGGGATTGAAGAAAGCGATATACGATTAGCAGCTTCTTACATTGCTGATGCAAGGGGGTTTATTACAATGTGGACGATGGGATTGAATCAGAGTGTTGTTGGAGTGAATAAAAATCTTTCGCTGATCAATCTTAATTTAATTACGGGTCATATTGGAAAGCCAGGCTCAGGGCCATTTTCATTGACAGGCCAACCGAATGCAATGGGTGGAAGAGAGGTAGGGGGCTTGGCAAATCTGTTGCCTGCACACAGAGATCTTTTAAAGGAAGAACATAGAAATGAAGTGGAAAAATTCTGGCAGATTCCGCTTGGAACTATTCAACCTAAAAGTGGGTTAACTGCAACAGAAATGTTTGAAGCATTGAATGATGGAAAATTAAAAGCGATCTGGATATTATGTACAAATCCATTGATAAGTCTTCCTGATGTGAGAGTGGCTGAAGAAGGATTAAAGAAAGCAAAGTTTGTTGTTGTGCAGGAAGTAAGTAATAAGCCCGAAACATTAAAGTATGCAGATGTTGTTTTGCCTGCAGCATCATGGATTGAGAAAGAAGGAACCATGACAAATGCAGAGCGACGCATCAGTTATTTGAATAAGATCATTGATGCTCCCGGTGAAGCATTGCCTGATTCTGAGATCATTTGTCGCTTTGCAAAAAAAATGGGCTACAAAGGGTTTGATTTTAATAATTCGGCTGAAATATTTGCTGAACATGCTGCTTTAACTGAAGGAACGAACATGGATATTAGCGGACTAAGTCATGCTGTTTTGAAATCCAAGGGAAGTGTGCAATGGCCATGTAGAAAAACAAGTGTAAAAGGAACTGCTCGTTTATTTACTAATAATAAATTTTATACTTCATCGCAAAAAGCTGTCATTCATTCTTTCCCTGATGTAAATGAGAGTGAACCTCCGAATGAGATATTTCCACTTATACTAACGACAGGGCGCATACGAGATCAGTGGCATACAATGAGTAAGACAGGTAAGGTGAATAAATTGAAAAAGCATATCAGCGAATCTTTCCTGGAAATTCATCCTGATGATGCTATTGAAAGAAATATAAAAGAAAATGGGCTTGTTGAGATCAAAAGTAAACAAGGCGTTGTAAGAGTAAAGGCAAAATATTCTTTAGATATAAAGCCAGGCGTTGTTTTTCTTCCTATGCATTGGGGTAAAATACTGAACAATGATTTGAATAGAGCAAATAATGTTACAGCAAATTTAGTTGACCCGATAAGTAAAGAACCTGATTTTAAATTTACTGCTGTAGAGGTGAACCGTTATAAAAAATCAAAACAAAAAATCGTTGTAATAGGAGCCGGAGCCGGAGCTTGTGGTTTTGTAAAAAGTTACAGGGCTTTAAATGTTGATGATGAGATTGTAGTTTTTAACAAAGAAAATTTCCCTTTTTATAATCGTGTTTTATTGCCTGATTATATCAGCGGCTCATTGCCTTGGGATAATTTGGTTAAGATGACTGATGCTGAAGAAAAAGAATTTGACATTACGTTAAAAAGAGGAATAAGCATTGAACATATTGATAGAGAAAATAAAACTGTTACCGACAGTAACGGACAAATACACACGTATGATGTATTATTAATGGCCACAGGTAGCCGTGCTGCAATGTTGCGTGATATTCCGTCACTTAAAGGAATCTTCACGATGCGAAGTAGGGTAGATGCTGATAACTTTAAACATCATGTTGATCCTTCAAAGGGAAATGTCATTATTCTTGGAGGCGGGCTTTTGGGAATAGAATTGGCTGCATCACTTCGTGAAGTGAATGTTGAAGTAACGATCGTTCAACGTATCTCTCGTCTTATGGACCGTCAGCTTGATCCACTTGGTAGCCAGTTGTTGCATGAAGAGCTAGTAGATAAAGGAGTAGATATTTATTATAATGATGAAATAGATCGTTTCCTTGGTGAAGAGACGATCACAGGTATTCGTTTAAAAAGTGGTTTGACGATTAACTGTCAGGCAATTGTAATTGCTATTGGTACAATACCAAATGTTGAGATAGCTAAAGCAAGCAACATAGAATGCAAACGTGGCGTGATCGTCAATGATTATCTGCAAACAAGTGATGAAAACATTTTTGCCATTGGTGAGATTGCAGAATTCAAAGGTTTTTTATATGGTATCACTGCTGCTGCTGAGCAGCAGGCTGAAGTTGTTGCACGATATTTGAACGGAGATATAGCGAAACCTTATGATGGTTCATTACTGATGAATATTTTGAAAATGCACGGAACTGATCTTTGTTCGCTTGGTTTGGCGGAATGCCCCGATGATCCGGCGTATGAAGAAGTAGTGTTCATTGATAAAGCAAAGCGTTATTACAAAAAATGCATCATTTATAATGATAAACTGGTTGGTGCAATTCTTATTGGTGATAAAAGTGAGTTCTTAGAGTTTCGTGATCTGATTCAGGATAAAATTGAGCTAAGCGAAAAACGTTTACAACTATTACGAAGCGGTAAGAAGGCGGAACCTGTTATCGGCAAAATTGTTTGCAGTTGCAGTAATGTAGGCGAAGGAAATCTTTTAAATAAGATCAATGAAGGATGCAGAGATCTGTTACAGTTATGCCAATTATCAGGGGCAGGAACGGGATGCGGTAGTTGCAGGTCTGAGGTAAAAGCAATATTCGAAAGAGAAACAGTTTCCGTCAAAACAATTAAAGAAACAATAGCGATATAAAATCATCTTACTTAATAAAATATATTCACATGATCACAGCAGAAAGACCAATGACATATTATAAACCTGTAAGAACGGGAGAGAAGTTGTATTTTAAATTTGAGGCAGACTTTGTTGCAAAAAATCTGCGTTGCATTCCTATGATCGTTCGTTTCAAAATGGATATGGCAGGCATTAAATTAAGGCTGGATGAATGGAGTAAATTTTCTAAAGAAGTAAGACAGCAGCTGGCGGAAATGCCCTGCAGCAACGGAATAGAAGCTATAATATATCGTCGTTACCTGGAATATTTGGTGTTGACGCACACAGGTCATTTAGCAACTGATCTGACAATCAATAGTGATCCATCCTGGGCTAATCTATATAATGTAGATGAATTATTGCAGGAAAAGGCAAATGAATACAACTGGCATATCTCTATTGATCAATGGCAATCTTTGAACAACCTGCAGCGTTTTGCTTTAATTAAATTATATCGCCCGGGACATGAGAATAAAAATTTTCCTAAAGCAATGAAAGAATTTGGATTGGCATAATACATGAGTCACTTATCTACCATAAAAATAAATTTCAGAGGAGGAATTATTTCTCCGGGAGAGTTATATAAAATATTGACTGCTGCAGAACGGGTGCATGTCAATAAAGTAAGCTTTGGACTAAGACAGCAGTTATTTATCAAAATAAAAAAAGAATATGTTCAGCAATTAGAAGAGCAACTGCAGTTGTTGAATATTTCTTTTGAAAAAGATGAAGAGGTATTTCCGAATGTAGTAAGTTCCTATCCCGCTGAAGAAGTATTCATTAATAATACGTGGTTGAGCGAAGGTGTTTATAAAGATATTTTTGATCTGATGGAATATCAGCCAAAGTTGAAGATCAATATTTCAGACAGCAATCAAAGTTTTACTCCATTACTTACGGGAAATATAAATTGGGTCGCTTCGCTTACTGCACAACATTTCTGGCATGTGTTCATCCGTTTTCCCAAAACAAATACTATTTATGAATGGGACCAATTAGTATATACCAATGATCTGGCACGAATGAGCAGGCATATTGAAACACTCATCTTTGAACACTCGAATGCTTTCTACGATAATCATGAAGCGAATGGCAATACGCTGTTCAAATTAGTTTGTAAAGAAAATTATATACTTAAACCTGCAGATGCCCCTGCTAATCTTCCTTTATTCAATCTTCCTTATTATGAAGGATTAAATCGCTATCAAAACAAATACTGGTTGGGTATTTATCGAAGAGATGAATTATTTTCTGTTAATTTTTTAAAGGAAATGTGCCAGATATGTTCTCAAACAAAGATCGGACAGATATGTTCCACTCCGTGGAAATCAATTATTGTAAAGGGTATTGAAGAAAAAGATCGCTTGTACTGGAATAGCTTGCTGGCTAAGCATCAGATCAATGTTCGGCATGCGGCAAATGAACTGAATTTTCAGGTAGAAGATAATTGCCCTGAAGGATTAGCATTGAAAAATTATTTGTTAGCTCATCTTCATAAAAATGATACCAGGACTTTCGGTATCTGTATTGGAATTAAAACAAGAAGTAAAAGTGAAGTATTCAGCAGCATATTGGTAAGAAGGCGGCCGTTGATACATATCGGCAAACTGGAATTATTTCATGTGTACGATATTTTATGTGCCAAGGATTTTAATCCGAATAAAAGAACAGGCTTTGTTTACAGTAAACGTAATTCTAAAAAGGTATTGGCAGAGAAACTACAGATGGCCATTTTCTCTTTTTATACGCATAAAGATATTTATCATCGTGAGACTATTAAGAAGAATACGGTATTGAAAGAATCTATAGTGCCGGTTATGCCGGCTTATGTGTATCAATGTCCTGAATGTTTTTCAGTATACGATGAAAAAATAGGAGAACCTGAAAATAATATTCCTGCCTCTACTTCATTTGATAATCTGCCCAAAACCTACTGCTGCAATTTGTGCGAAGCACCTAAAAGTGATTTTGTAAAAATTGATAAAAGCAAACTAAACTTACAGCCCGTTTAGTTCAGCGTGTGTGTTGATGTTTTTAAAATATTTTTTCTGGTCATCACTTATCGGTATTGTAATTGTATTGATATGCTCAAGCATGAATTTCATACTATGCTTTATCAATTTATCTTCCTGGTATAAGTTTAAAATATACGATAGACTTTTTGCAGTATAAATACCACAAAGAGGTTCAGCTTCTCCATCATTAGTAAAAACAAATGCATCTGCTGATGAATGTTCTTTGTAAATGTTAATTAGTTTGTTAAGAATTAATGTGTCCATTAAAGGCATATCGCATGCAAGCACAAAAAGATCTTCTACAGGATATTGAAGATGTACACTTAAAACACCGCATAGCGGCCCTTTAATTTTTAATATTTCATTATCAATAATTAATTGCGATGATATAAATAAAGATGAATAATCTTTATACTGTATGTCATTTACGGAAACTATGAAGGGTATATTTATGCCTTTGATTTTGTCTGCTGCAACTTGCACCCATGCCTTACCGGATGAAGTAAGCATACCTTTATCCGAATTCATTCTTGTACTTTTCCCGCCACATAGAATTACACCAAGCATAACTTACTTTTCAATACTCGTTTTATGAACTGGAACATATTCGTATAAATTTACTGATTTTACAGAAAGCTGTAAATTTTAATATAGCAGAATACTTTTCACATCTTGAATAAAAAGGTTATCTCAGTATTGTTAAATTTCCAGTCAATTGCTGCTCCTGTCCATTATTGTAATAAACTTCAATAATATAATAATATGTAGCGTCAGGTAATCTGTTATTTTTATAGGTTTCATTCCAATCATTCTAAAGATCTACGCATACATGCAATCAATTTTTATATCGACCTCCATTTCAACGGTGTTTTTGTTGCGATAGATAACATGAGAATAAAATATACATGCTATATGTTTTAAAGTCTGCTTCAAATATAGTTTGTTTTAATATAGTAAGGCTCTTAAGCCCTCATATCCAGCCATATACATTTTTTTTATATCTATTTACATCACTCAGATAATCAGTCATTTGTAAAATAAAAAATGAGCCTCCTTAAGAATATTGTCTATATATATGTTATATAAATTGTATGGCTATCATTTCTTGATAACTTTGGGGATTAAGTATAAAAAGAACTTCATTATTACTTCATCATCTAATCTCTGGAATAATAATTGACCTTGCATGTTATGAATAAGATTTTATTAAAGTTTTCGATCATTGGTTTCTTCCTCATAAGTAATTCCATAAACATATTTGCACAGCGCGGGTATTACGATGCACCTTATAAAAGATATGAGGCCGACCTGGGTGCTTTATCAAATGGGGCTTTTGTTATGCCTAAGTCATATGCACAACCCGATCTTCAATCGGAAGCTTCGGATCAGATATGTGTGGATATGACTGCCGCAAATGCTTCTGTTGAATGGACAGTGATTGAAGCTGCAGACGGACTTGTTATTAGATATTGTATTCCGAAAGGAGAGACAGATGTTATCGGTGTTTATGTAGATGGTGTCAGGATAACCGGAATTACATTGACTTCAACCTGGTCATGGGAATCTCTGTGGAATAATGGGAATCCGAATAATAACGGAGTTGTAAATAAAAATCCTAAAAAAAGATTTGATGAAGTTCGATTCAAGTTACCTAGTAAGATTTCTGTCAATGGTAAATTAAAGCTTGTCAGAGAAAGCGGAAATATACATCTTGATTTTGTCGAACTGGAGCCTGTGCCGGCTGCCATAACTGCACCTGCAGGAGCGGCGGTCTATTCAGGCAATGGAAGTGACCTGCAAGCTTTCATCAATAATAATGGTGGCAAAACAATTTTTTTACCGGCAGGAGATTATAGTGTAGGTGGCCAACTTCAATTTAATACTGTCAATACAACCTTTCAAGGTGCAGGCATGTGGTATAGCCATATCAACTTCACCAGCGGGACAGCAAACAATGGAGGCCTTTGGGGCAATGTAGCTGGTATCAGTTTTTTAGATCTTTATCTTACAACTAATAATGCATCAAGAAGCAATTCTTATAAAGGAATAAATGGTGTATTTACATCAACTTCTATTATTAAAAATATATGGGTTGAACATTTTGAAACTGGCGCATGGATCGCAAACTATAATTCTACAGGTCCGGCATATGCAGATGGCTTTAACATGTCCTATTGCCGATTCCGGGATAATTATGCAGATGGAAGCAATCTTGCCAAAGGAACTTCCAATGCCATTGTAGAACATTGTGATTACAGGAATAATGGCGATGATGATATGGGCATATGGAGCGCCAATAATCAGGAGTGTATCAATAATACATTCCGTTACAATACATCTGAAAACTGTTGGCGTGCTTCAGGAGTAGCTATTTATGGAGGTAAAAATAATCAAGCCTATAATTTATTAATTAAAGATAATCTTGAAGTTGGTATCCGTGTGAATAATGCTTTTCCGGGCTATCAGTTTGATGCAGCAGGACAACATGTATTTCATGATATCACCGTCATTGCCTGTGGGACTTATAACGACTTATTTAATAACCCGGTAGGAGCTATTGATCTTTTATGCACTAATATTTGCGGTACAAAGGTGCAGAATGTCAGATTTTACAATATTGATGTGATCGATTCTAAAAACGACGCTATTTATTTTAATAAAACCTCAGGCGACGGTTTTTACAATTTTATTTTCGAGAACGTTTCCATCATAGGTACTGGAAAAGAATATCCTTATAATAATATAAATAATTCTACAGCCAGGAGAGGAATGTTTGTACTCTTCAACGGATCTCCAAATGGAAACGGAACTTATTGCGGAATGAGCTATTCCGGACGTGGTGGAAATGCAATTGTTGATGAGAGCAAAGCTAATATTGGTGCGTTTGCATGGACTGCTGCAACAGGTTGTGCACTGGCAGTTCCTGTTACCGGGATTTCAATTTCTCCAACATCGCAAACGATCCCTGTAGGAGGAAAGTTTTTTGTAACGGGAACGGTTACCCCGTCTAATGCAACAAAATCTGTGGTAACTTATTCAATTGCCTCAGGAGGAACATATGCATCAGTGAATTCAACTTCGGGGTTAGTTACCGGTTTAGCAGCCGGCAATGCAGTTGTAAGGGTTACATCTGACGATGGAGCTAAAACTGCTGATTGTTCTGTTACAGTGGGTGATGTTCCCCCAACTCCGGTTATCAGTTCTTTTACTCCGGTTAATGGAACAGATGCTTCAGTTATTACGATTCGGGGTATTCATTTTACAGGAACTACTGCTGTCAGTTTTGGTAGTACCAATGCAGCATCATATACCGTGGTTTCTGATTCTGTAATTATGGCGGTAGTTTCCGGTGGATCAACAGGCGCTGTTTCTGTGACCAATGCGTTGGGTACAGGCACTGCCAATGGATTTTTATATCTTCCATATCCCTGGAAAAATGCTGATGTTGGAATAGTAGCTGCTGCAGGTTACGGGTCCTATTCAAATGCAAAATTCAACGTTGGAGGATCAGGAGGAGATATTTATGGTACAGCAGATGCCTGTCAATACGTTTATCAACCTGTAAATGGGAATGTTACCATAACCGCAAAAGTTAATTCATTAGATAATACGAATGCCTGGGCAAAAGCAGGATTAATGTTCAGAGAATCTCTTTCTGCAGGTTCGGCTAATGCAGGGGAGGTCATCACAAATACAAACGGAATTAATTTTCAGTACAGATCTGCTACAGGTGGAATAACGACTAACATTGGCGGAAATGTATTACCCATACCATACTGGTTAAGAATAAGCAGGGTTGGAAATGTATTTACAGGTTATTATTCTGCAGATAGCACTACATGGAATCAGGCAGGTACAATAACAATTGCAATGGCTTCCAATGCTTATGTTGGGATGGTAGTTACCAGTCATAATGACGGGATAATTTCCAATGCATTATTTAGTAATGTTTCTGTTCAATCAACTCCGGTAATTTCATCTTTTACACCAACCAATGCAATTCCAGGTTCGCTTATCACCATTCATGGATTATATTTTACGGGTACAACTTCGGTGACATTTGGAGGAGTCGCTGCCGCATCATTTAATATTATTTCCGATTCAGTGATCACAGTAGTGGTTGGTAACGGATCATTTGGTTCGGTTGCGGTTACGAACTCATTCGGAACGGGAACTTTATCCGGATTTAATTTTATGCTTTGTTCAGGAGGAGTAAATACTTCATTGGTATCGAATGTTTCAGGAAGCAGTTATCAATGGCAGGTAAATAACGGAAGTAATTACACGAATTTATCTAATGGGATTAATTATAATGGTGTTAGTTCTCTGTCGTTACAGTTAAACAATATCCCTTCTTCCTGGTATGGATATCAATACCGCTGTTTAGTGGACGGCACAAACTACAGCGACATCTATACACTTAAATTTACAGATACCTGGACAGGAGCCGACGGTACTTCTGCATGGGAAAATCCTGCAAACTGGAGTTGTGAATCTGTTCCGGATACAAACACTGATGTAATAATTAATACAGGTATAGTTGTATTAAACTCAAATAGTTCAGTGAGAAGTATCACTGTTGATCCGGGTGTTTCTTTTACAATTAATCCCGGATATAATCTTACGATCACTCATTAGAACATTTTTCAGCCCCTACCAGATCTATCTCAAAGCGGCTTATAAGTAAACTTCTGCCCACCTATAGAAGCTTCGAGCATTAGACCGCTTATTTCCTGGGTAAATACTTTTACACCTTCTGTGTATTTGGCATTGGCGGCAGCCCCAGATTTAACAGCTACAGCAGAAGTCTGTGCATCAAACTCAACCTTATTATCTTTAAAACGATTGAGTTCATCTTTATCTTCCATGAAAATAACTTCACGGTATTCCTGTCCACCTACCTGTGCACCTACGCTTACCTGTACCATTTTAGCTGTGCCTATTTTTACACCTTTTTCATATACAGTTCCTTCACCACCGGCTCCCCCAACTATAACGGCCCCTTTACCAACTTTTGGAAAAATGACATATGCATAAGAGTTGCTAAAAAGTTTCTTCATTGACTCATCTGATTTTATAAATGCTGATTTTGCTTTTCTGCTGTCTTTAAACAGTTTAGCCGTATCCTGTGCTTTTAGTGAAAATGATGATAAAAGTGTTATAGACACAACCATCATCAACATTATTATTCTATTGCTTTTCATAACGTTATTTTTTAGTGAAAAATCCTTTTAGAAATAAAGTATCTCAAAAAATCTGCCATTTCTCCTGCCTGTGATAATCAGCTAAATCAGGTGTTTATGAAGGGTTTCTTTCCCTATGAAGTGAGATTTTATTTCAACATTGTGAGTGTTATACCAATTTACATGTAGATTTTTTTTCCTGTATTTTATGGAGCAATTTTTGCCTGTCTTTATGTATGAAAAAATTAATACAAGATATTAATGGTCTTAGTAATGGAAGTTGGCAAGGGGTGATATTACTGTATGTAATTAAAATTGTAGCGGGTATCATTATCCTGTTGGTTGGATTTTGGCTCATCAACAGGCTGTCAAAGCTTATTACAAATTTTTTTAGCAGTCGTCACATAGAACATACTGTGGCCGGTTTTTTTAAAACATTAATAAAAGCAATTTTAAAAGTTCTCCTTATCATTTTTGTATTGAATATTATCGGCTTGCAGACAACTTCCATCGTAGCGCTGTTAGGGGCTGCAGGATTAGCTATTGGACTTGCACTACAGGGAACGTTGACAAATTTTGCAGGTGGTGTAATGCTTTTATTGTTTAAGCCTTTTAAAGAAGGAGATATGATTGAAGCACAGGGTAAAAAAGGACAGGTAAAAGATATTCAGATATTCAATACCGTACTGCTTGGAGAAAATGATACACTGGTTATTATTCCAAATAGTATGCTCTCTAATGGAATTATTGAAAATCATGGGAAAAAGGATTCTGAAGAAAAAAGTATCGGCGGTGCAATTACCACCGCCGGCATGAGGTAAATGTTTTATCCCTGCCCGGTATTTCGACATGTTGAGGCCTTCTGTCACTTATACCAGGTAATACTTATCAATAATAACTCATCTTTGTATGGATTATCTGCATGGCTGCATCTCAATAGGTTAAATACAATTTTTACCAGGTATGATCGGATTAATGATCGTTATCGCTGTTATTATTTATGCGACCAAGATCTACATTGATAAGCAAAGACGCATCCGCAACTTTCAAATGCCGGCTGATACCAGAAATCTGCTTTTGACCAATGTGCCTTTTTATCATAACCTTTCAGATGAGAATAAAATTATTTTTGAAAACCGCATCAAAGATTTTCTGCAGCATGTAAGGATCACAGGAGTGGGAAGTGTTGTTGAAGATATTGATCGCATATTGATTGCATCCGGTGCTATCATTCCCATTTTTGCTTTTCCGGGCTGGCGATATAATAATATTAATGAAGTACTTTTATACAAGGATGCTTTCAATCTGGAATATGATACAATTGGTAATGATATAAATATCCTGGGACTGGTTGGAGATGGTGCCTTGCACCGGCAAATGATATTATCGCAGGCTTCTGTGCGTTCTTCTTTTCAAAATGCGGCAGACGGACATAATGTCGTTATACATGAGTTTGCACATTTGATCGATAAAGCAGATGGTGCCACAGATGGCATTCCTGAATATTTATTGCGTCGCCCATATATGCTTCCATGGATCAATAAGATGCATGAAACGATCAGCAAAATGAAGAATAATGAAAGCGCTGATATTAATATTTATGGTGCTACCAACAATGCGGAATTCTTTGCAGTAGTATCTGAATATTTTTTTGAGCGCCCTGCTCAATTAAGAGAGCATCATCCTGAGTTATATCAACTGCTGGAAAGGATGTTTATGCCTGAAACAAAAAATTGATCCGGGAATTTACCTAACCGATGCCTGCTTATTGAATTTTTTAAGGGTGTGATAAAAAGTTGATAATTTCATTATGCTAAAAGCAATTTAATGAACTGGTACCAATGGCTAAGAATGCAATTGCAATAATACTTCAATCAACAATTACTTGTCCAAACTGCGGACACAAAAAAGTAGAAACAATGCCGACCGATGCTTGTCAGTATTTCTATGAATGTGAAAACTGCAAGGCAATACTAAAGCCTAAACAGGGAGACTGTTGCGTTTATTGTAGTTATGGTACGGTAAAGTGCCCGCCAAAACAATTGGGTGCTTCCTGTTGCTGACAAGGATGAGAAAAACGATCTGACTCTACCTGTCTTTCTCAGCTAACCCAAAACCTTTTCCTTATTATACTTTGCTTTATAACCCAAAGGAGACAGCCCGGTTAGTTTTTTAAAAACTTCTCTGAAAGCTTTATCATCAGAATAACCTACTTCATCCATTACCTCAAAAATAGTTTTCCTGCCTTTTTCTAAAGTGCTTTTTGCTACTTCCACTTTTACACGCTGCATATATTCCACCGGAGTATTACCGGTAGCTTTGATAAATCGTCTGTCAAAATTTCGCCTGCTGATGGCAAGTTTGGAGGATAGTTTTTCAAAAGAGATTTTTTCGTTCAGATTTTCTTCAATGTAAGTTTGCGCTTCAACGATCAATTCATCGCCATGGTTCTTTTGCGCCTGGAAAATAAAAAAAGCCGATTGTGAAGTTCTTTCAACATCGATCTGAAAAACTTTTGAGCACATAATTGCTGTCTGCCGGTCAAAATACTTTTCAATCAAAAAAAGTACAAGATTTAAAAAAGAATATGCGCCACCGTTAGTGTAAATACCCGGCTCAACAGTGATCAGCTTGTCTGTATGGAGATGAACTTCCGGAAATAACCGTTTAAAGGCACTTGCAGCATTCCAGTGAGTAGAGCAGGTCTTTCCGTTCAACAGCCCGGTAGCGGCCAGCAAAAAAGCGCCCGTACAAATGCTCGCAATTTCAGCACCATTTTTATATTGATCACTGATCCATGAAATAAGTTCAGGGTTATGCTTAATTGCATTATCATAATCATGGCCGACAGATGGAATAATAAGCAGGTCGGCTTTTTTTATAGCCTTCAGATCTACAGGATGAATGGAGAAAAAACCGGCATCCAGTTTTAGTTCTGTTTCAAAACCTGCTATACGAACCTCCATGGTTGATCTGTTCCCCATCTTTTGCCAATACTCATTTGCACGGGTCAGTATTTCAAACGTACCCGTTATGCTGCTCAAAACAACATTTCCTTTTGGTACAATTATGATCACCTGTTTCATTATAAAAATTTTCAGTAAAGGTAGATAACTATTTTGTCCAAATCAACCCTATAGAATGTCTATTTAACACCAGCTTACTAATAAATTAAGACCGTAAGTTTGTTATCGTTATATCGATTGATCAATCATAAAAATTATAAATAAAATGACTGCAACAGATTTTAGCACTACCATAACAGTAGATCAAACACCAGAACAGGCATTCAATGCCATTAATAATGTTCGGGGATGGTGGTCAGAAGAAATTGAAGGTAGTACAGATAAGCTCAATGATGTATTTGACTATCAGTACGAAGATGTTCATCGTAGTAAGATCAAATTAATAGAAGTGATTCCTTCCAAAAAAGTGGTCTGGCTTGTGCTGGATAACTATTTTAAATTCACCAAAGACAAAACTGAATGGACAGGCACAAAAATTATTTTCGAAATTTCTGAAAAAGAAGGAAAGACACAGATTCGATTTACGCACATGGGTCTGGTCCCGGAATATGAATGTTTTGATATTTGCAGAGATGCATGGAGCAATTATATACAAAACAATTTGCGCAGTTTGATCACTACCGGTAAAGGCAAGCCTAATGGCAAAAATAAGCCGCAAACAGAAAACGAAAAGAATATGTCCGGGAAAAGTTAAACCGGTATGCTCACTACTAAATTGCAATAAAATGAAAGAACAAAATTATACGGCAAGTATTACAGTTGATGTTACGCCACATGAAGTATTTAAAAGCATTAACGATGTTGCAACATGGTGGACGGATGATCTGGAAGGTAGTTCACAAAAGCTGAATGATGAATTCACTGTCCATTTTGGCGATGTGCATGTTTCAACACAAAAACTGTTTGAGGTCATTCCTGACAAAAAAGTAGTATGGCTGGTTACTGACAGCAAACTTAATTTCGTTAAAGACAAACAGGAATGGAAGAATACTAAGATCAGCTTTGAACTGTCTTATCAAGATAACAAGACCACTATACATTTTACTCATGTTGGTTTAGCTCCTCATGTTGAATGTTACAACAGTTGCTCCAAAGGCTGGGATTATTTTATTAAAGGAAGCTTATTTAAATTATTAACGGAAGGGAAGGGTAACCCTGGATTTAAATAACAGAATGTTACAACTGATTAAAGCCCATTCACTTGTCTTATAAAACATAGATAGGGCAAAGGTTTCAATATATGTCATCAAAAAAATAAATAGATTATTTTATACTTGCATTTATTAAATAAATTATCTACGTTTGTTCCCAACGTGCTTATTTAATTCATTTCCTACGAATTTTTTGCCTCCCCCCTGCGTTTAAGAGATTATTTTTTAGAAGATTTCCTTTATTGTTCTGCTCGGTTATTTATCAGGATTCAATTTTTTTAACCTCAAAGTAAATTACTGTTGTTTGCTACAATAGTGATCCAGCATTCCTATACATTAAAATCAAGCGTTAGCCTTTCGTGCGTTTATAATTTTTGGAAAAGAACTTGTTTTCCATCCATTATCCTTTTTAAAATAAGAAGACTGGACATCTAACAAAGATTCAAAACAAGCCATATAAAAATTTATAACCTAAAAACAAACATTATGCAAAATCTCAACAAAGTAGGCTTAACTGGGTTTCATCCGGGAGCACCTAAGTCCTATGCTATATCTATTATTCCTTACAGGTTAGATATGAAAGCATTCATCAGTGTCTTTTTATTTATGATGTTACTTTTTTCCATGACGGCCGTTGCACAAACTTTTCCTCCGGCAAGTTCATGTACATCCAAGGATCTGTTATTGGTAAGTGCAACATTGCCCAGTACTCCTTGTGAAACCTGTACGCCCGGTACAACAATAACGAAACCGTTAACCTTGGGCATCAATAACAAAACAGGTTCTACAAGAACATCTTTTGCTTTCTGGGCAACCTTGACAATTATTAATGCAGATGGTTCGATTGCTTCACAAACAGCCATATCTCATTGTTTCAGTACGATACCTAAAAATGCGATCACCTCATATCTTTATGGTAATCTTTCATACCAATGTGGTCAATCGCTGGAGCTGACCAATATATGGGAAGCATGGACTGACGCATCTCCGGGTGCTACCTGTCCAACTCTTTTGGGAAATACTTCTACCATTAATCCTAAATGCGGAACAAACCCTTTACTCAATATCGTTGCAGGATTAGATGCCAACTTTGATCTTACAGATGCGACATGTACAAGCCTGGGTTCTATCAAAGTAAAACCATTTGGCGGCACAGCACCTTATAAAGTTTCATTAGGAAATAATGCAGCTGTTACTGTTGCTGCAGGGGATTCTGTGACTTTTTCAAATCTCGCGGCAGGCACTTATAGCATTTCGCTTAAAGATGCCAATAATTGTCCGGTTGCAGTTGTAAAAAGCAGAACAATTAACTCAACAGGTTCATTAGCACCACCAGTAAGCGGTGGCAATCAAACACAATGTCAGCAATCACCCATACAAACATTAACGGCAACTGCAAGCGGCGGAACGATCACATGGTATAATGCAGCATCAGGTGGTTCGATCGTTGCATCACCAACATTAAGTTCTGTTGGTTCAGTTACATATTATGCACAAGCATCAAACGGAACATGTTCAAGTCTTACAAGAACGGCAGTAACGTTAACGATCAATGGAGCACCTGCAGCACCAACAAGCGGAGGAGATCAAACACAATGTCAGCAATCACCGATACAAACATTAACAGCAACTGCAAGCGGTGGAACGATCACATGGTATAATGCAGCATCGGGTGGTTCGATCGTTGCATCACCAACATTAAGTTCTGTTGGTTCAGTTACATATTATGCACAAGCATCAAACGGAACATGTTCAAGTCTTACAAGAACGGCAGTAACGTTAACGATCAATGGAGCACCTGCAGCACCAACAAGCGGAGGAGATCAAACACAATGTCAGCAATCACCGATACAAACATTAACAGCAACTGCAAGCGGTGGAACGATCACATGGTATAATGCAGCATCGGGTGGTTCGATCGTTGCATCACCAACATTAAGTTCTGTAGGTTCAGTTACATATTATGCCCAGGCATCTGATGGAACATGTTCAAGTCTTACAAGAACAGCTGTAACATTAACCATTAATGCAGCTCCGGCAGCACCATCAATATGTGTTGTTCAGCCATCGCTTTGCGGACCTGTAACTGGTTCAGTTACTGTAACAAGTCCTATTGGTGACGGTATTCAATATAGCATTGATAATGGCTCTACCTGGCAGTCAGGTAATGTCTTTGGCTCATTGGCTCCCGGTTCTGTTACCGGTATAAAAGTTCAAATAAGTGGCTGTATTTCTGCATCTGCTGATTGCGATGCATCGAATTGTTCTTCACAACAAACCATTACTACAACTCAGCGGCCAGCTACTATCGTTCCGGCAGAGCAGACAACTGTAAAAGCATATCCAAATCCTTTTAATGATAAAGTAAGATTTGAAGTAAACTCTTTACAGTCAGGAAACGGAACATTGGAAGTATTCAATACATTGGGACAGAAAATTAAAACAGTTTATCGCGGTCATATATCCGCCGGCATTAACAATTTTGATCTGAGTTTGCCGGGTCAAAAAACTTCCAGCCTTATATATAGGTTTTCATTGGGAACTAAGCAATTAACAGGGAAACTGTTACAAATTAAACGGTAGCCTGATTAGAGTAGATTATATTTAAATTTAAAAGAGTCCGGAATTATCCGGACTCTTTTTTAAATAACAATTGAGCGATTTTTTCTATATTAGTAAATCTATTATTCCATAAAACCCGCCGGTTTAAAAAAAACCTATTCGAACATCATATCCGTTGCCGTTATATTGTGTATATGTACATAAAACATGGAGGATATGTTAACAACAAATACTCTTTAAAAATATGCTCTCAAAAAAATTTTACTTCAATGACCCCGAGGGAGAAGGCCCATCAAGAGAAACATCTCATCCTGATTTTGTAAAAATAATTACAGAAGAATTTTATTATGATTGCACCGATGAATTTTCGCCATTTGGAAACGATGACGGGTCCGATACATTGATGAGCCTTGAAGATTGGTACCGGGAAAATGGTAACTTAAAAAAACCATTGAAATTTTTAAAGGAACTGATTGAAGAGAACTGGGGATTTGAAACAAAGTATATGAAACTGGTAGGCAAAGAAAAGATACTTAAAGTGCAGGAGGAAGAAGAAGCCATGTTTGATGTTGTTGATCGTGCTGTTATTGCAACGGCTTTCGGGCAGTATAAAATTGAAGGAACAATTGGTCAGGAACTTAAAGACCTGGCTGATATTGCAATCGACAGGCAAAAGATCATTACACAACATCAAATAGATAATAATGAAATTCAATTAAGAAAGTTGCTGAAAACAGTGGATGGGAAAACTACAAGCATCGGTGAAGACGGCAGCATGAACGAACTTCTGAAAACCTATCTTCAGCGATTAGACAAAATGAAAACGGATCTGCAATTATTAAAATAAAAATTTACATGGGCAACATACCATTTCAATCCATCAACTGGAATGCCATTACTCAAACAGAACACAACGGTGAAACAGGAACATCCTGCTGGCGAACGCTTCAGTTTGAAGGTTTGCGTATCCGCATAGTTGAATATTCAGCAGGCTACCTGGCTGATCATTGGTGCCGGAAAGGACATATTGTTCATTGCCTTGAAGGAGAGTTCATAAGCGAACTGGAAAACGGCGAAAAAGTTTTGCTCTCAAAAGGAATGAGCTATGTTGTTTCTGATAACCTAAGCTCACATCGTTCAAGTACTGCTACAGGTGTTAAACTCTTAATTGTTGATGGAGATTTTTTAAAAAATTAATTCAGATGAAAACTCACCAATGACCATGCTCTCACATGACGGGGATCAATTAATTCACCAATAGGATCGATCCTTCTTTTTACAATGCCCACACTTTCTTCTACCCATTCATCCACTAAAAAAGTAGCATCCGGCATTCCTGAATAACCCCAGATATGAAAAGAATTAGCGAACAGAATGGAGCCAACGCTGACATCAGACTGCCGGTCAATGGTTACATCATTAATAGATGGCACGCTATATTGCCACGATTGATGAAGGCTTAATGGAACAATATATTGCCTGGGGAACTCACTATATTTAGTTTCGTTAACATTTTCAAAGTGTATAGTATCTCCTTTTGTATAAACGTAATTGGTATCATTAATGGCGCCGGGATAATAAAACACCCACACATTTGCTTTGGTGCCATCCTGTAAATGAATACTGTCAACCACCATTACCGTCATATTATATTGCATAGCAGTGCTGTCATGCGGATGCGATCGGTTAACGGTGGTATCGTTAACAACATAATGCCATGTATCGCCGATTGTATTAGGAAAATAATCAGAAGCAACCTGGTTACTGATATTTTCTTTTTTGCATGCCGAAACAATGAATACTATGATCAGAAAATAGAATACTGTTTTCATTGCAGACTTTTTTAAGGTGACACCTTTTTCGTTGAAAGCGTTGCATGGTTATTAGAATGTTCGTACCAAAATAATTACTTCATATCCTTTTCTCTTATTGCTTTAAACTCAGAGCCATCTTTCCATTTTGGCCATGTGCTTTCTGATGCAAGTTTTATTCCCATATCAAGCAGTAATTGCGCATCATCTGCAGTTGCATCAAGGTTTATTCTCTTAGGGTCATATTCATCCGAAGGCTGATGATAATAATGTGCATAAAAATCGTCTTTCTGCTGTTGGCCATATGCTTTGCCTTTTTCAATATTATCAATGCCGCTGCTGATGGAAATAGCAGGTACACCAACCTTCGCAAAACAAAAATGATCTGCACGGAAAAAATGCCCTGCTTCGGGATGTGACTCAGGACCAATATACCGCCCCCTTGCTTCAGCCGCCGCTTTCAGGTAATCTTCCAGTTCCGATTGTCCCGGCCCGTCAATATCAATGTCATTGGTTCTCCCATATACATTCATCATGTCCATATTGATATCACCAACTGTTTTATTTAATGGATACAAGGGATGCAAAGTATAATACAACGCACCCAGCAAACCCTGTTCTTCTGCAGTAGTGGCAATGAAGATAACAGTGCGCTCAGGTTTTGCAATACGTTTAAATGCTGAGGCGATCTCAAGCAATGAAGAAAGCCCGCTGCCATTATCAACAGCGCCGTTGTAAATAGAGTCGCCTTTTGCATCGGGCTTGCCAATTCCAAAATGATCCCAATGCGCAGTGTAAATGATGTATTGATTTGGACTTTTACTGCCGGTAATTTTTGCAATAACGTTTTGTGAAGTATTGTATGTTATAGTGTTTTTTATGCTCAACGAAAATGTAAGATTGAGCGGGGTGGCTTTAAATCCACGCAGGTCCGCACTTTTAACAAGTGAGCTGTCTTTGCCTGCAGCCTTCAATAATTGATAGGCGGCTTCATGCGGTATCCATCCTTCCACAGCTAATTGATATTCTGAACTTCCCCTTTTATCAAGATACATCTTTGAGCCCGTGTTTGAATTCTGAATAACGCTAAACGGGTAAGACGCGGCTGCATCATTATGAATGATGAAACATGCTTTGGCTCCCTGTCTTGCCGCCTCTTCATATTTATACGTCCATCTTCCGTAATATGTTTCACGAATACCTTTAAATAGGGTGGTATCATTATTGCCAAAGCCCGGATCATTTACCATCACCAAAACAATTTTATTTTTTACGTTGATATTCGCATAGTCATTCCAGTTATATTCAGGGGCTACCACCCCATAACCTGCAAAAATAACTTCGTCATTATTAAGTGAGATAACAGGATCGCTTCGCTCGGTGGAAACAATAAAATCAGTAAAGTTTTTTAGTTCAAAATTTCCTTTGGGTGACTGTACTTTTAATGCGGAAATGGAATCGGCTTTGATAGATACCAGCGGCACTTTCTGCACATAACTATCGCCATTGCCAGGCTCCAGGCCGAATTTTTTAAATTCACTTTGTATGTAATGGACGGTTCTTGTTTCTCCCAACGTAAATGGCTTGCGCCCCTGGAAAGAATCGGAAGCAAATATTTTGATATGCTGTGCAAGACTATCAGCATGAATGTTTAACATGCCGGGCATATCCGGTTTGTCAGTAACATGTTCTGAACAGGAAGAAATAAAAATGGAACAAATAACAAATGCAGAAAGTCTGTTCATAATTGATAAGTTTAACGTTTGACGTTTCACTTTTGACGTTTATGTTCTCACGTTTTACTTTTGATAATCATACGGCCAACAAGCTACACCCTCTCACATCAGTGTTGTCAACCCTTCCCAATACTTCAAAACTGTTATCGGCATAAAGTTTTCCGGCATCATCGGTAGCAATAAAAGAGCATGAGTATATATTGGCAAGATCGATGACATTAATAACGCCGCTGATATGGCTATTGGTGGATGAGTGAATGGTCATTGGATCATCTTCATCTCTGATTAGTATTTTCATCCATGGCGGGCAATGGAATTTTCCATTTCCTTTTGAATATGCCTGGCTCAATAATTCAGTCATGCCATATTCAGAATGTATTTCATGCAAATGAAATTTTTTGCAGAGAATGGTATGCACTTCCTCTCTCGTCATTTCTTTTCTTCTGCCTTTCATGCCGCCCGTTTCCATAATGATGGTATGTTTCAATCGTTCGGGGAATTCTTCTGCAAAATCAAGTAATGCAAATGTTACACCAAGCAATAATGTTTTCTGATGTTCTTTTTCCAGCTTTAATAAGGTATGGTTCAATTCTGCTGTTTCATTCAGGTAAAAGCTGCAGTCGGGATGCATGCTTGCTTTCATTAAATGATAAGCCATCATCACTAAGGAAGAATTCTTTCTTTCTAAATAAGATGGAAGCAAAGCAATAATGCACCATTTTTTTGGGTCGCCATAAAATAATTCAAAGCACTTGGTAAAGCTTTGTTTATAAATAGAAATATCTCTTACCAAATGACGACTGTTGATCGTTTGCGTAGTGCCGCTGCTTTCAAAAATAGCTTCGGGTACAAATGGAGTGGTCTGTATAGAAAATGTTTTAAAGAAACCAATGGGGAGAAATGGGATTTCTTCTATCGACGTAACATTTGCCGGATTTCTTTTTAACAGCTTACAGTACTGCTGGTACAGGTCATTGTGCTCATATTGAAATTGAAATATTTCCAGCGACAGAGTTGTGAAATCCTGCCCTACAGCAGTAAATATTTTATTTTCCAGACCGGTATTTTTAACGGAGTTATTCAATTTGTATCATTAAATTTGAGCAATAATATACAAAGATGCGAATCAAAAGTTTAATTATTGTTTTAAGCCTGGTGATTGCAGGTTGCGGCAAAAATAAGTTTACTACTGCACCGCAACTGCAATTTAAATCGGTTAATACACATGTATTGGATCATAATCAGGTCATACAATTTAAGCTTAGTTTGACAGATAAGGAAGGGGATGTCTCCGGTGCGGTAATGTATGTTACAAAAATTGTTCCCGGTTGTACAGGTAGCGGATTTGTTGATTCAACGAATATACCTGCGTTCCCGGCTGGCGCTGATGTTCAGGCAGATGTTCAGGTAACTTATGCAAACGGTGTAAATGTTTCTGACGGTAATGGGGGAGTTATAAGACCTATTCTTTCGCCTCAATGCGGAAAAAATGATACCTGCCAGTTCCAGTTTGTGGTTAAGGATATTGCCGGTCATCTCAGCAATATTGCCCAGGTAGATAACATTGTGATCATTAACTGACGTGTTTTTTAAAAAGATATTACGTTTCATTCTTTCACATTCCGTCTTTATTGCCTTATGTGCGGCATCGCTTTGCCTTCAAACACTTTGGCTGCTTCATCTTCCTGTAAATCTTTATTTAACTCTTTTTATATTCTTTGCTACATTGGCAGGCTATAATTCTTATTGGCTGCTAAGCAAATTTTCACTCAGTACTCGAAGTTCATTATCAATTTTTTTAAAAAAAGAAATAACCCCTTTTGTAATTATTATTGCATCTGTTGCAGGAATGTTGATTTGCCTGTCGCACCTGCATCTCATTATGTATAATATTGTGATCACTTTTTTTTTAATGCTCACTTATTCCATACCGTTATTGCCTTTTAAAAATATTCACTTTACCCGTAAAGCCGGTTTTGTAAAAACAATATTGCTGTCGCTGACATGGGCACATGTAACGACTATGATCCCACTGCAAAAAACCATTGGCCATTTGCAGACGGCAGAAGTCCTCATTTATCTCAGCAGGTTTTTATTTGTGTTGATGTTGTGCATCATTTTCGATCAGCGTGATGTAGCTATGGACAAAATAAGGGGCATGCACACACTGGCCACGGATCTCCCGCCTAAAGCCCTGCATGTTGGCATGTGGCTGATATTTTTTCTCTTTTCATCGCTCAGTATTTTATTGCATAAATATGGTATAGAACTGCTGCAATTGGCCGGGTTGCTGGTTACAGCTGTTGTAACGTTGATCGTTTATATGTTTTCCCGTAAAAGGCAGGGCTATTTTTTTTATTATTTTTTGGTAGATGGGTTAATGCTTTTTTCTGCATTCATCACTTATCTGCTAAGTATTTAGTTAATTTGTTTATAAATTGATAACATGGCAAAGTCAAAAAGATCGAAAAGCATTCTTACAGAAAATTCGTACACATTTTTAAAGAACTATATTAACAATCCTTCACCGACAGGTTTTGAAACCAGCGGACAAAAATTATGGCTGGAGTACATCAAACCGTTTACCGATAGTTTTTTTACGGATCCTTATGGAACGGCCGTTGGTGTTATTAATCCTTCAGCGCCTTTTAAAGTGGTTATTGAAGCACATGCCGATGAAATAAGCTGGTTTGTAAATTATATTTCCAATGATGGATTGATCTATCTGAAACGCAATGGAGGAGTGGATCACCAGATCGCTCCTGCAAAAAGAGTATTGATTCACGGAAAGAAAGGGCCAGTTAAAGCGGTATTCGGCTGGCCGGCTATTCATACAAGAATTGCAAATGCGGATGCTAAAGAACCTCAGCCAAAGGTTGACAACCTGTTTTTGGATTGCGGTGCAAGAAGTAAAAAAGAAGTGGAATCATTAGGCATTCATACCGGTGCTGTTGCTACATACGAAGAAGGGTATGAAGAACTGGCTTATGATTATTTGATAGGCAGGGCCTTTGATAATCGTATTGGCGGTTTTATGATTGCTGAAACAGCCCGTTTGTTAAAAGAAAATAAAAAGAAACTTCCTTTTGGATTGTATGTGGTTAATGCGGTGCAGGAAGAAGTGGGATTGCGTGGTGCAGAAATGATTGCCCGCAGAATTAAGCCTGATATTGCCATCATCACCGACGTTACGCATGACACCTCAACACCGATGATCAATAAAATTATAGAAGGTGATTGTTCTTGCGGTAAAGGCCCTTCTCTGGCGTTCGGCCCGGCTGTTCATAATAAATTACTAGATGTTGTACAGTCCGTTGCACAAAAAAATAAAATACCTGTTCAGTTAAGAGCTGTAAGCCGCAGTACTGGTACAGACACCGATTCATTTGCTTACGCTAATGAAGGATGTCCATCCGTATTGATCTCTATCCCTCTCAGGTATATGCATACAACAGTGGAAATGCTTCACAAAGATGATATTGAAAATACGGTTAAGCTGATGTACGAAACACTTTTAACACTAACACCGAAGACTAAGCTAAGTTATTTTTAGTAACAGGCAAAAGGCAAGGAGGAGTAAGTATTAGTAAATAATTTGACATCGGCATTCGTTTTTCAATTAAACATCGTTGTGTCACTCACTGCGACATTTGTACTACTATTGAACTTTTATCTAAGCGAATAATTAAATGTAAAGAGTAACAACTCTTTGCTTCTTTGCCCGCTTTCTCTTTTAGATTTCCTTTAACACACCCGGCGCAATAAAAGCTTTTCTCTATAGTTATCCGATAGCAAGCAGGTTATCTCTCCTTTTTATTAATCACATCTAAAACGTTAAACTATGCGAAAGCTACCTTTACTTTTGTTGGGCATTGCTGTCACTGCCTGCCATCATTCAAAAGATTCTATTGAAAAAGAATTATCCAGCCAACCGCCGCTTGAGATAATGAAACAGCTTCAGGTGGCGGATATTTTTGGTGAGTTGAAACCTCTTTTGATTGACGCTCCTGAAGTTTTTATTGTTCCTTCAAAAACCATTCAGACAATTGAAGGGAAAAAAGGATTACGAATACTGGTAGATGCCGCCAATCTTGAAACAGTCGATGGAAAGCTTGTAACAGGAGATGTGATTGTAAACATGAAAGAGATGTTGAATGCAGCAGATATGATCGCAAATAATTGCCCTACTGTTTCCAACGGAAAAATGCTGGTGAGCGATGGCTCGTATTATGTAGGTATGACATGCAACGGCAAAGAACTGCGTGTTAAAAAAGGAAGATTTGTTCAGGTGGAATTCCCAAGGTCTGGAAAAACATCTATGGAACTTTTTACAGGTCAGCGTGATGCCAGTGGTATGATGAACTGGGTCCCCATCAATCAAAAATTGCAATCGGCTAAACCGGTAGTTGCAAAAACTGCATCTGCACAAACACAGCTGGTACAAGTCCCTCCCTCCAACATATCACGGGACCAGGAAATCAGGAACCGGATACAAAATGAATATGCTAAAGCGGTTACGAAAAAAACACGGATGCCCTATAAGGTTTCATTGCAATGGTTAAAAGAATATCATGATTCCATTATTACGGCACGGAGAGAAGCAATTAATTGTGCTTATCCTTTGCCAAAATCAAGTCAGATTCAGGAGATTGTGAATGAGCCGGTTAAAATTTCTCTTCAGGCAATGCCATACCTCACAATGCCGCTCACTAACATTAACAAAACGACATACATTCATTGTACACTTAATTCAATTCATTATTTCGTGTACGGTTATCGCGACTCTGTTGAGTATTTTTCTAAAGTGGCCAATTTTAAAGATAGCGCTATAACGTATGGTTCAGGAATTTCCGCTGATGAACAAACCGACGCAACTCAATCTCGGGGCACGTATTATACCAGCAATTATAATACACCTGATTATACAGTGAATACGGTAAAAGACGGATCAGGTAAAACAAAAAAAGAAGTAACTTATTATGCTCCTGCTGAAATAGAAAACTTGGGATGGATCAATTGTGATCATTTTTATGATGCACCGGATGGTATTACGCCTCAGTATACGTTGAATATTGAAGGAGATGTTCCTGACAATATCGGTGTGTATATTATTTTCAGGGATATTAATGCGATGCTTTCTGAAGGCGCCTATACGTTCGGTAAAAAAAGTATAATACTTAAAAATAATTTGCCGGTAAACTCAAAAGTTGAATTTGTATTTTATTCTAAAGCCAATAATCAATTTTTACAATGTAAAGAAACGGCGCTGGTTACAAAAGATATGATCGTGCCTGTAAAATTTTCTCCTGTTCCTGATGGACAGATTAAAAAATTCTTTATGGATTGAATATCCTGTAAAAGCAGCCTATGAGTCCTCTTTACTGATGATGGTCCGGATAAAATCCCCGGGCCATCTTTCATGAATTAAAATCTGCCGACGATTTTAAAATTAATTAAGCGGGGAGTTAACCTGTTGGGAATAGTATACACGGTGTTTGAAAAATCTTTTATCAGCTGATATGAAATTACGTTGGCTCGATCAATTAAATTAAATACTTCGAGACTGGCCCAGATGCTTTCAAAATCTTTAAAGGGGCTGTGGCTCCGGTTCCTGCTTTTTTCACTGAGTAAAAGAGCGCTAAAGCCAATATCAGCACGGATGTATGGGTCTATCACCAGTGCATTACGATATCTTGTACTGTTGGGAATATTATACGGCATATTTGTACCATAAATAAGACTCAGGTGCACTTTAAAATTTTCATTTGTTGAAAGATAATCCTGTAAAAATAATCCTATGGATAAAAAGCGATCGGTAGGCCGGCGAACCCAGCCAACATTTGTTTTTGCGATCTGGGTAACAACCTGGTTGCCTGTATCTGAAATGACATTGCCATATTTATTTTTATAGATATTATAAAAATCTCCGTCAATATCCTCCATTGTCTTCATCAGGCCAATACTTAACCAGCTTTCAGCTCCTTTGGTTAATTCGCCATAAAGCCTTGATTCTATTCCGTACGCATATGCTTTGGCGTTATTGGCGCCGAAATAACGAATACGAACATTGTCAATATCATAAGGATTTACATCCCACATGTTTTTATAGTATGCTTCTGTAGTTAAATGAAATGGCCTGTGTGATGATTTGAATTTATAATCCATGCCTGCAACTACCTGGAAGCTTTTCTGAGATTTTACATCTGTATTCAACGTCCCATCGTATTTTCTTAATTCACGATAAAAAGGAGGTTGGTTATATGAGCCTGCTGCAAATCGGTAAGTGATAAATTTATTGTGCTTTGGTTTTATACTCAGTTGTATACGCGGACTCACAAAAAACTCTTTGTTTAAACTGTTGTAATTATATCGAAGTCCTGCCTGCAGCGAAATAAAATGCTTACTGGTGTCTGCCAGTTGAATTTCATCCTGTAAATAACCACTGTATTTCTGAATAGATAGATTAGCACTTGAATTTAAAAAAGTGTACAGCGTATTATTGTCTAACGGTAACGAATAACCTGCACTGTCCTGGTATTCCCATTCATACAGTTTGTCATTGATTTTGTTTTGTTCGAAAGAAAGTCCCCATTGTATAAAATGTTTACCCTTATCCAGTATTCCCTTGTGACTGAAATTCCAAACGTCGATATCTAACTTGTCTCTGGTATAATCCTGGTAAAAGCCGGCGCCTAATGGGTTGACGATCTGCCCGAATGAACTGCTGCTGCGGTCAAAATCACGCTCACCAAAAAGATAGCTGGCGCCGATATCCGTGTTTTCAGCTTCCTGGTCTTTAAAATAGCTCAGCATCCATTTTAAAGTAAGATGTTTAGCTGTATCATTGTTTACAGCACTGAAGCCAATCATATTAGTGTTGTATACATCTTTTTCCTGTCCTTCAAAAAAGAGGTCGAGCCCAAGGTTAGATGTAAAAAAAGGGGAGAAGACAGAAGAAGTTTTTTCGGCTGATTCAGGAATTAAAGAAAATCTGGTGGCAGAACTGATGCCCAATAATTCCAATCTCCATTTTTTATTTAATTCATACGTAAAATATCCCTGCACATCATTGGATGATGGAATATAATCACCGGTTGTTTCCTGGCTGCTTAATAAATTTCTGTTGCTTTTGTTTCTAATACCAAATTGATAAGTGAGCCTGGAGTTTCGGGATGTTCCTTCTACATGTAAACCTTGTTCCAATAAACTGATATATGCAGAACCTCCAAAGCGTACCGGTTCTTTATATTGAATATCCAGCACACTGCTCATCTTATCTCCATACTTAGATTGAAATCCGCCTGTAAAAAAACTAATGTTTTCAGCCATTTCAGGGTTTATTAAACTAAGCCCTTCCTGTTGGCCGCTGTTTACCAGGTACGGCCTGAAAACTTCAAAGTCATTAATGTAAATAAGATTTTCATCGTAGTTGCCACCACGAACATTGTACTGAGAGGTTAATTCATTACCGCTTCGGGTTAAATTTTTGATTAATCCTTCAACGCCTGAAACAGTGCTGGGCGCAAGTATTGCAGTTCTGGGATTGATTTGTACCTGTCCGATTTGTTTTTCGCCTGCCTTTCCGCTGACAACAACGGTTTCAAGAGTTTTTCCTTTTTTCAGGCGGATAGTGTAATATTCTTTTTCATTGGCGCTGAGATAAATTCCTTTTTTTTCTTCTTTATAACCAACACAGCTGAATATGAGTGCCAGCGATTGTTTTGCGGGTACTTTAATGTTGAACAACCCGCTGTCATTTGTATTCACGCCATTAACATTTCCTAAAATAACAACAGATACATTCGGGATCGGGTCCTCATTTTCATCAATCACTTTCCCACTTACGGTAGCGAATTCTTTTTGAGCAGAGGAATGCAGGAAGGATAGTGATAATACGATCAGCAGAAATGCTCTCATGGTATGAAGGTAAATATTTTATAGGTTTTTCAATAAAGTACAGAAAATTCTGGCCCATTTTATGACAAATGAATTAACTCAAAAAATTAATAGGTGAGATATTACTCGATCAGCAAACTGGATTAAACGATCGGCCCCGGTATTAAAACAAATGAACGGTTCGCTTATATAGCTTTTAAAGACGCAATGATGGCTTTAGGATCCGGTGAACTGAAAACAGTATTGCCTGCTACCAATACATGAGCACCTGCATCAATAATTGCTTTTGCATTTTTTAATGTAACGCCGCCATCTACTTCGATCTTTACATTAAATCCTTTTTCATCAATGATCGATCTTAACTGTTTTATTTTTTTGTAGGTATGCTCTATAAATTTTTGTCCTCCAAAACCCGGGTTAACGCTCATCATACAAACCAGATCAATATCTCCTAAGATATCCTCAAGCACATCAACAGGTGTATGCGGATTAATGGCAACACCGGCCTGCATGCCTAAATTTTTTATTTGTTGAATATTACGATGAAGATGCACACATGCTTCTGCATGAACCGTTAAGATATCTGCTCCGGCGTTTTTAAAAGCTTCTGCATATTTTTCAGGGGATGAGATCATCAGGTGAACATCGCAGATTTTAGTAGTGGCCTTACGGATAAAATCTACCATCATCGGACCAAAGCTGATGTTAGGAACAAAATGCCCATCCATTACATCCAGATGAAACCAATCAGCCTGGCTTTCATTCAGCATATCACAATCATTCTTCAGCGATAAAAAATTAGCAGAAAGTAAAGAAGGAGCTATGATTGCCATGATGATTTATTTATGTTGCAAGATATGATTTTCGTAAAAAGAGAAATGCTGAATATTATTCCTTGATAACACCCAACCGTTTGAGTGCGTTATAAGGTTCTACATAATTAGTGTCAATTTTCAAGGCTGCCTGGTAATTTTCAATGGCTTTATCCCGCTGGTTCATTTTTTCATAGCAAGCACCCATCCAGTAATACCCTTCATCATAATTACTTTTAACGGTTGTGGCCTTCTGTAAAACACATAAAGCATCATTGTATTTACCGAGGCTATAAAGGCACATAGCTTTTTCACGGTATGCAAACATGTCGTTATAATCCATTTGAATACATTGATTAAAAATGCTGATGGCTTTTTCTTTATCGCCGGTAGAACTGTAATACACACCTTTAATAAATACTGCCTGCTCCTGGAAATTGCCCCCCTGAGTTTGCATAAGCCCATCTGCTGCAGCTAGTGCAGCGGGATTGCCTTTTAAAGCATATAGGTATGCCAGTTCTTTCATATAATCTGGATTATGCTTTAAAGACCATGCTTTTTCAAGGGAAATGATGGTATTGGCTGTGTCATTTTTATCTTCATATAAATTAGCTTGCAGGTTCCAGAGCCTGTCATTAGTTGAGTCGGCAACTATCATCTTTTTTGTTTCCTCAATGGCAACGCTGGTAGTGTTTTGTACATGATAGTATTCGATCAGCTTTTCCTTCAATTCAAATGAATCGGGGTATTTATCGATCATGTCTTTTAACTTTTTTTCTTCATTCTGGCCCGAAGATTGATCTTTTCTTTCAGGGTTGTTTTGGTTATTGCACGATAAAAGAATGATTACAAAAAAGACAAGTGCTGAAAATATAGATTTTGCCATAAAAAGTTTATATCATTGCAAAATTAAGCGCTTATTGTTTGTCGATATACAGTCTTTCGGGTAAATCTTTTGGTTTATTAAAAAACCAAAATAGTTTGTGGGGGGATAATAAGTTATTAATTTTGAAGCGAAAATAATTAACAATGTTTTTTGGGATTAACGTACTTAGCAGGGAATTTATATTGTTTTGGGGCATTCTTGCATTGGTCAACAGCGGCCTGGCACAGACAAAAAATAAAGATGGACTTACCTGGTTTGCATTGTCCATCATCCTGGGGCCTCTTGCCACGTTGCTGATCGTTATCAGCAAAAAAAATGTAGATGATTAAAGGATCTGTTACTTAGGCAATTCTATTACTTCGCAGTTTTTTATTTCCTTATTATTGATCGTAAATCTTACTATTGTTCTCACTTTGTGCCATCCTTGTTTGCCTGCAGCACCCGGGTTTATATGCAAACACTCCAGTTTTTCATCATACATTATTTTTAAAATATGCGAATGTCCGCTGATAAATAATTGCGCCGGGTCAGCTAATAATTCTTTTTTAACTTCAGGGGTATACTTAGGGGGATAACCTCCGATATGTTTCATCAAAACCTCAACTTCTTCACATTTCCATCTGAGTGTTTCAGGATAAATTTTCCTGATATCGTTTCCGTCTATATTGCCAAAAACGCCCTTTAAAGGTTTTATGGCAGATAGTTTTTCCGCAATACCGATTGTTCCAAAATCTCCGGCATGCCATATTTCATCGCATTCTTCAAAATACTTGTATACAGCATCATCCAGGAAATTATGTGTATCTGAAATTAATCCAATTCTCGTCATTGGTAAAAGTTGGTTATAAATGTATGTATATATCAATAAATGAAAACGACCATAACTGCAATGTTATTAAATCGTCTATGCGCTGCTACTATTATTTATTACATTTGAAATAGGATATTTATTTAAATATTAATTTAACTATAACAAATCATGAAAAAACTATACGTTGTTTTACTACTTGTTCTACCCGCAATAAGTGTTTTTTCTCAAAACTACCCGGGATATAATACCGGGAATTTTACAGGGGTGAATTCAGTATTTTTTAACCCTGCTAATATTGCTGATAATCCATACAAATGGGACGTCAATCTTATTTCAGTTAATGCAACTATTGTTAATGATTATGCTACGGTCGATACCAAAAACCTTTTTAAAAGTTTTAATAGCGATAGTCTTGACAAAATTATAAATCGTAAAAACGGAACCAATGCAAATCTGTCATTAGACTTTGATGCTTTTGGACCCTCCTTTATGTTTAATCTTGATAAACAAAGCTCCATTGCTATTACCACCCGTGCAAGATTTATGCTGAATGGAGATAAGATACCCAACAATTTATTGAACACAATTGAAAATAAAGGCAGTAATATAACATTTCCTTCAAATGCAAATTCAAAGAGGTTTGATATTACCCTTAACGGATGGGAGGAATATGGCATTACTTATGCCAGAGTGATCTCTGATCAAAAAACAAATTATTTTAAAGGTGGTATTACGCTTAAGTATCTTGCTGGTGCTGGTTCAGGTTATTTTGTTACTACAAATTTTAATGGAACTCTTGATAAAGATATTCTGGACAATACTATTTTAAAAGCTGCCACCGGACAATTGTTGTTTGGTTATTCCGGTTCAACTAAGTTCAATGATGTTGCTAAATTTAAATTCAATGGCAGCGGCATTGGCGCTGATCTAGGATTCGTATATGAATATAGACCCGATATTAAATCAGATGAGTTCGCAGGCAGGTATAAGCTGAAAGCAGAGTTGGCTATTCATGATATTGGCAGCATCAGTTATGATCATAGTACTGATGATGGCACATACGATTTAAACACTGCTTTAAACCCACGACCATTCCCATTAGGATCCGATACGATGCAACTGGCCAGGTTTTCAGGCGTAACAACAGATTTTAATACGTTAAGAGATGCTGTAAAAGAGGCAGATCCAATGCTTAAAAAAACGTCTAATGCTACCAATAAATATAAAATGGCATTGCCAACCTCATTAACCGGCGCTGTTGATTTTAATTTATATAGTTCTTTTTATCTGAACCTTGGAGGGATGATTTCTCTAAATAAAGGGGCGTCAAAAGCAGAAAAAACACATACTGTAAATTACATAACATTTACACCCCGTTATGAGAAAAAGGCCTATGGATTTTATTTGCCATTAAGCTATAATGATATTTCAGGATTTAATGCCGGCATATCAATGCGTGGAGGCCCGTTTTTTGCAGGTTCCGGCTCAATATTATCTACAGTACTTAGTGGTAAAACATCCCAGGCTGATTTTCATTTTGGGCTGCATGTAGGAATTCTTAAAAAGAAAAAGGAACCAAAAGCACCTAAAATAGTTGCAGCGAAAGAGGAACCCGTTCTTGATAAAGACGGTGATGGGGTGCCGGACAATGTTGATAAATGTCCAACAATTGCTGGCCTGATCAAATACAATGGTTGCCCTATTCCTGATTCTGATAGTGATGGTGTCAATGATGAAGAAGATAAATGCCCAACAGTTGCCGGTCTTGCTAAATATAATGGTTGTCCGGCTCCTGACACAGATAAAGACGGCATCAATGATGAAGAAGATAAATGCCCTACAGAGCCAGGGTTGGCAAGGTATCAGGGTTGTCCTATTCCTGATACAGATAAAGATGGGGTAAATGATGAAGAAGATAAATGCCCGGCAATTCCGGGAGTTGCACGATATCAGGGTTGCCCTATTCCTGATACAGATAAAGACAGTGTAAATGATGAAGAAGATAAATGTCCCACAATTCCTGGGCCTGTCTCAAATCATGGTTGCCCGGTAATTAAAAAGGAGATCATACAAAAAGTAAATTTTGCCGCTAAGAATCTTTTGTTTCAGACAGGTAAGGCGATCATCCTGAAAAGATCATATGCTCAATTAGATAATGTGGTGAAAATATTGAAAGCAGACTCATCATTAAATATAGAAATAGACGGGCATACAGATAATTCAGGCGACAGTACAAAGAACATGAAACTTTCTGCAGACAGGGCTAATTCAGCTAAAGCATATTTTGTAAAGAAAGGAATTGCGGAAAAAAGGATCATTACGGAAGGATTTGGCCCAACCAAACCAATAGCCACTAATAAAACAGCACAGGGCAGGGCAAAGAACAGAAGGGTGGAATTTGTACTCAGGAATTACTGATCATATTTTGAATTATAATTTAAGCCGCATTTTATATGCGGCTTTTTATTAGGCAATACTTAAGCAAGGAAGTTTTTTATTTCATAAAAATTATTATATTGGCATAACAAATAATGCCATATGCTAAAATTCAGTGAAATTAAAACAGGCGATTACTTAATTGCCAATAATGATGGGGATAAAATTCAGGGAGAAGTAACCAATATTAATGGAGATGAAAAACAGATCTGTATTGATAACGGTACACAGGAATTCTGGTATGAAATGAATCAACTGTCACCCATACCATTAGACGAGGATCAATTGATGAAATTAAAATTTCATCGTGAAGAGAACGGAAATGGAAGTATTAAATACCTTAAAGGGGCATTCCGTATTTTAGTTCCTGCAAAGAATGATTTCTCTCATTTTGAAATTTGGTATCGGGATGAAAGAAGACATATCATGCAGCCCATCTTTGTTCACAATCTGCAAAATCATTTTTATGAAATGACCAAGGTTCATCTGAATGATGGCTCTTTTGATTAATTTTTCCATGGTTGCAACTTAAAAGAAAAAAATTAAAGGATACACCCGGCCAGGCCGGGTTTTTTTATACCGAAAAGGCTCTTAGAGGCCCAAAATTTGTGAAAAATGGGGCTGAGATCTCATTTTTGTAGACAAAAAACAATTTTTGTGGTTAAATATTACTGTTTTTTCCCAAAAAATTAATTATAACCCTTATCTTTGCGCTCCCAAAAATATATGGCTAAACAGGCACTCATTAAACAGGATGGCACCATTTTAGAAGCACTTAGCAACGCTATGTTCAAAGTAAAACTGGAAAATGGGCATGAAATATTGGCAACGATCTCTGGAAAAATGAGAATGAATTATATAAGGATATTGCCTGGTGATAAAGTAGGAGTTGAGATGAGTCCATATGATTTAACAAGGGGCAGAATTATTTTCAGGTATAAATAAAGCTTAGTAACAGATAAAATTTATTACAATGAAGGTTAGAGCTTCAATTAAGAAAAGAAGTACAGATTGCAAGATCGTGAGAAGAAAAGGCAAGTTGTATGTGATCAACAAAAAGAATCCTCGTTTTAAACAACGTCAGGGATAAAATTTCAAATAACGAATTCCAAATAACAAAACATCAATTTGGAATTTGATAGATGGAATTTAGAATTTAAATAGTAAACATTCAATATTAAATATTCAATAAAACATGGCTCGTATTGCCGGTATAGATTTACCAAAGAATAAAAGAGGAGAAATTGGCCTTACCTATATATATGGTATCGGTCGTTCTACTGCCCGTTATATTTTGACTAAAGCCAACATCAGCTTTGATAAAAAAGTAAGTCAATGGAATGATGATGAGCAAACAGCAATTCGTAACGTTATCAATAACGAGTTTAAAACGGAAGGTGCTTTGCGTAGTGAAGTTCAGTTGAACATTAAACGTTTGTTGGATATCGCATGCTACCGCGGTTTACGCCATCGTAAAGGATTGCCTCTTCGCGGTCAGCGTACACGTACCAACAGCCGTACACGTAAAGGAAAACGTAAAACGGTTGCCGGTAAAAAGAAAGTAGCAGCTAAAAAATAATTGAATCTGCAGATCTGCATAGTTGCAAATTTGCTCATTGATAAGGCTTATATTATTTGAACTGACACCAGATAGCTAAAAGCCGGCAGGAGGTTAGGTTCATCACGCCAACAGCGTGAAACATTTTTAAAGATTACCTATTAAAATTTATGGCAAAAGCACAAAGCCCTAAAGCGGCCGCTAAAAAAAGAGTAGTAAAAGTAGACAGTTACGGAGATGCTCATGTAACAGCCAGCTTCAACAACATCATCATCAGTTTAACCAACAAGCAAGGCCAGGTTATTTCATGGTCAAGCGCTGGTAAAATGGGTTTCAAAGGTAGTAAGAAAAATACTCCTTATGCAGCTCAAATGGCGGCTTCTGATGCAGCAAGAGTTGCACTCGATGCAGGGTTAAAAAGAGTTGATGTATTTGTAAAAGGCCCGGGTTCAGGACGTGAAAGCGCTATCAGGGCTATTGCACAATCTGGCATCGAAGTTGCAATGATCAAAGACGTTACACCATTACCACATAATGGTTGTCGTCCGCCAAAGAAAAGAAGAGTTTAATGATTTTGAGTTGAAGATTGGAGAATTTCAAAATTCAGCTATTCAAAATATTCATACGTCATAATTGTTTTGGAAGGACCAGAACAGTTCATTTAAAAAAGGGTTCAACAATTAATTTTTTACGATTTTTTACCGATTGTTGAACCGGTTTCTAAAAAAATCGAAATGAAAAATTAAATTATGGCAAGGTACACAGGACCTAAAACAAAAATCTCCAGGATTTTTGGAGAACCTATTACAGGTAACGGCAAGTGGTTAACTAAAAACAGTAACCCTCCCGGTCAGCATGGCGCTCAGCGCAAGCGTAAAACACTTGGTGAATACGCATTACAGTTACGTGAAAAGCAAAAAGCTAAATACACGTACGGTTTGCTGGAAAAACAATTTCGTAAAACTTTTGATGAAGCTGCAAGACGTAAAGGCGTTACAGGTGAAAACCTGATAAAGCTGCTGGAAGCAAGGCTGGATAACACTGTTTTCCGTATGGGTATTGCTCCAAGCCGCCAGGCGGCACGTCAGCTTGTTTCTCACAAGCATATTACCGTTAACGGTGAAGTGGTAAACGTTCCTTCTTTCTCTTTAAAACCAGGTGATACCATCGGGTTAAAGAATAAGAGTGCTGCCAATTCAATTCTTACAGGCAATATTCGTCCGAAGAATACTAAGTTCAATTGGATTGATTTCAGCGAAGCTGATCTGAAAGGAACTTTTATTGCTTATCCTGAAAGAGAAAGCGTTCCTGAAAATATCAAGGAACAACTGATTGTGGAACTTTACAGTAAGTAGTAAGTGGCAAGTAGTAAGTAGCAAGTATAACTCGCTACTCGCTATTCACCACTCGCCGCTGAACAGCATTCGGGATAACAGTAACATAAATTAAAAACAAAAAAATAAAAATTTAATATGGCCATTTTAAATTTTGTTAAACCAGATAAGATAGTTCTTCAGAAAGCAAATGATTTTGAAGCACAGTTTGAATTTCGTCCGCTTGAACCAGGTTACGGTGTAACAATTGGTAATGCTCTTCGCAGAGTATTATTGAGCTCCCTGGAAGGCTATGCAATTGTTGGTATTAACATTGGCGGCGCTGACCATGAGTTTGCAACATTGAAAGGCATCACTGAAGATGTGACTGAGATCATCCTGAATCTTAAGCAGGTTCGGTTTAAGAAAAAAGTGGATCATGAAGTAAGTACTGAAAAGGTTACACTTTCTATTAAAAACAAAACAGAATTTACTGCCGGAATGATCGGTGAAGCTTCTCCTTCTTTTGAAGTGATGAATCCTGATCTTGTTATTTGCGTAATGGATAATAGCGCTAAGCTGGATATCGAAATTACTATTGGGAAAGGCCGTGGATATGTGCCTGCAGAAGAAAACAAAGAAAGAAATTCTCACTTTGGATATATCGCTGTAGATGCTATCTATACTCCGATCAAAAATGTAAAATACAGTATCGAAAATACCCGTGTTGAACAACGTACTGACTTCGAAAAATTGATCATGGAAGTGGTTACAGACGGAACCATTCATCCGGAAGAAGCAGTTAAGCAGGCTTCACGTATTTTGATTCAGCATCTGATGATCATCACAGATGAAAATATCACATTCGATACAAAAGAAGATAAAAAAGAAGATCTGGTAGATGAACAAACATTGCAACTGCGCAAAATATTGAAAACACCATTGGAAGATTTAGACCTTTCAGTACGTGCCTTCAATTGTTTGAAAGCTGCTAAGATCAATTCATTAAGTGAACTGGTTCAATACGAACAGGAAGACCTGATGAAATTCAGAAATTTCGGCCAGAAGTCTTTAAGCGAAATCGAACAGGTGTTGAATGAAAGAGGATTAGGTTTCGGAATGGATCTTTCTAAATTAAAATTAGACGACGAGTAATCAATTAGATAATTTGGTGATGTGCTAATTAATTATCAAATCACCAAATCATCAAATCACCAAATCACCTTGTAATTCCTGACACGGTACAAGGTTAAAAACAAAACGTCATGCGTCACGGAGACAAACAAAACAATTTAAGCAGAACAGCTTCTCACAGAAAAGCCCTGCTCAGCAACCTGGCCAGCCAGTTAATTGCACACAAGCGTATCACTACTACATTGGCTAAAGCAAAAGCTTTACGTACTTACATTGAGCCGCTTATTACAAAAACAAAAAAGAACGATACCAAAGAGCTGATCAGCCACAATCACCGTATAGTGTTCAGTTATTTGAACGATAAAAATGCTGTGAAAGAATTATTCACAGTGATCGCTCCAAAAGTTGCCGGTCGCCCGGGTGGTTACACACGGATCATTAAATTAGGCAAGCGTATCGGCGATAATGCTGAAGTAGCAATGATTGAGCTGGTTGATTTCAACGAGATCTACGGCAAAGGCATTACTCCTGCAGCAGCTGCAGAACCTGCTAAAAAGACAAGACGTTCAGGCGGTGCTAAAAAGAAAGCAACAACTGATTCAGTAGAAGAAGCAGAAGTGGTAGATACTGTTGAAACTGAAAAAACTGCTAAGGAAGCTCCTAAAAAAACAACCAGGAAGAAAAAAACAACAGAATAAGTTGAATAAATTATTTTCTATAGAAACTCCGGTATTAATTTATATCGGAGTTTTTTTATGGAACCAAAATTTCCCAATTTCAAAATTCCAAAATCGATTTGGTGATTCATGAAATAAAAAACCTTTTCTTTGCAAAACTTTTCTAAATAATGGCATCATCTTCTCCCAAAAAACCAGCGATATTATTACTCGAAGACGGAACAGTTTTTAACGGCACAGCCTTTGGTAAAACAGGCACTACTGCCGGCGAGATCTGTTTTAATACAGGCATGACGGGCTACCAGGAAGTATTTACAGACCCCAGTTATTATGGACAGGTGCTGATCATGAACAATGTTCATGTCGGCAATTATGGCGTAAAAGATGTTGATGTGGAAAGCAGCAGTGTAAAAGTAAAAGGCGTGATCGGCAGAAACCTGGAGGAACAATACAGCCGCTTCATGGCCGACAGTTCATTACAACAATACTTTGAAAAAGAAAATGTAGTAGCTATTGATGATGTTGATACAAGAGCATTGGTTGCACATATTCGCACACAAGGAGCGATGAATTGCATCATCTCGTCTGACAACAGCGATTTGAAAAGTTTACAGGCAGAGCTTGCAAAAACCCCGTCCATGGCAGGTTTGGAACTGGCCTCTGTTGTGTCGGTAAAAGAACCTTATTTTTTAGGAGACCCTGATAGTAAGATTCGTGTAGCAGTGTTGGATTTTGGTATTAAGAAAAATATTCTGAATTGTCTGACAGAAAGAGGCGCTTATGTAAAAGTGCATAATGCCAAAACCAGTTTTGAAGAGCTGGAAGAATTTAAACCAAATGGTTATTTTATCAGCAATGGCCCCGGCGACCCGGAACCAATGGATTATGCTGTAAAAACCGTAAAGAAAATATTAGCTGCCAACAAGCCTTTGTTTGGAATTTGCCTGGGTCATCAGTTGTTAGCGCTGGCCAATGATATCCCGACATTTAAAATGCATCATGGCCATCGTGGATTGAATCATCCGGTAAAAAATATTATTACCGGCAAAAGTGAGATCACTACACAAAATCATGGCTTTGGTGTAAACCCTGATGCAGTAAGGGCTTCAAAAGATGTTGAAATTACACATGTTAATCTCAATGACAATTCTATCGAAGGGATTCGTATAAAGAATAAACCTGCCTTTTCTGTTCAGTATCACCCTGAAGCAACTCCGGGTCCACATGACAGCCGCTATCTTTTTGATGATTTTCTGGGCCTTATTCAAAAGTAAAAAGAGAATATACTTTTTGCTTTTTACTTTTTACTTTTGACTTATTATGAAGATATCCATCATCAACGGTCCCAACCTTAACTTGCTCGGTACAAGAGAAACAGATATTTACGGTAATCAATCGTTCGAAACTTACCTGGAAGAACTAAAGAAAAAATTTCCGCAGGTTGAGTTTAATTATTTCCAAAGTAATGTAGAAGGGGAGTTGATCAACGAAATTCAGCGTGTAGGCTTTTCGTATGATGGAATTATTTTTAATCCCGGTGGTTATACGCACACATCTGTTGCTATCGGCGATGCTATTGCTGCAGTTAAAACTCCTGTGATAGAAGTTCACATCTCCAATATTTTCGGCAGGGAAGATTTCAGAAAACTTTCTCATGTTTCCGGTAAAAGCGTTGGGGTTATTAGTGGACTTGGATTGAAAGGATATTGGCTGGCAGTAGAGTATTTTGTTGGGTAGCTATTTTTTCCAACGTGTCGCTTCGGATAATATTTCTCCCTTTATTTAGATCTTCTGCTTTTGAGAATACATCTTCAAAATCATTTATAGTAGTAAAAGAACTTAATCGCTAATTAAAAATACCCCAATAAAAAAACCCCCGAGATCGGGGGCTTCTGTTATCCAAACAATCCATAAAAACAAAAGCTCTTGTTGTTAGTACACGACCTTTGTAGATATACGATTGTTACTTAGAACCTTGGACATCTTACAGCTTCCTTGCTGGAATTTCTTTCAAAATATTTTTGGTATGATAGGGCCATTTCAAAGCCGCCTCTGCCGCTACTTGCCGACGTTAGCTGAGAAATATTCACGTCATAGCTTACAGATATTGATAAGGGTTTGGCTTCTACTTTTGCAACGGGTATCAAAGCATCTTTCCAGCGGAGGAATAAACCACCATTGATAAGATATTTTGGATCTTGTGCGTCATCTAATTTTTTTGTCAGCATAGCACCTCCAACTAATTCACTATACGGCCCCTGCGTTGAATAATCTCCCTGGAAAGTGACATAAGAATCCGGAGCCAGGCTCATTCTTAATCCTCCTGAATAAACCCATTTGGGTGTTAGCTCATCTGCTGCGTTGTTGTAAAACGAAATATTGGATGGTTTATTGAAGTGATGATATGCAATTCCAAAAAATAAATTATTATCATCGCTTTCGCCAACCTGTGAGTTAAAGCTCACGCCGGCACTTCCATCAAAATATGAATAGGAGTTTTTACTGAATGTTTCTCCATCAGGCAATAAGCCGTTATAAGCATTACCATCATATTGACTATTGGTGGTTATTTTGCTTCTGTCTAAACTGCGTTGAACCAATCCTGCCATAAAGCCCATTGATAAGTACATGTTTCTTTCGTCACTTAACGATTTGTGATAGTTGATAACGGGTAATATATGCGTTGCCGTTAGTGCAATAGTGCCTGCTTTATCATATAATATTTCACCGCCTAATGTAATAAAGTCATCTCCCTTGCCAACCGGTAATTTAAATTCACCGTTAAATGAAGTGGTTTGATAGGGTACAGTTATACTTTGCCACTGTGTGCGATAAACAGCCTGAAGACGCATATCTCCGGAAAATATTCCGGCCAAACCTGGATTACGTAATAATGGAGTTTCAAAAAATTGAGAGAAGTGGATGTCCTGCGCAGAACTATTGAACCCGGCTAATAGCAGGAGCAATAGGTTTAACAACAGGGTACTTTTGCCTTTTTTCATGACAATGGATTTTGGATATCTTCGGTAACAATAATGGACTATATATAAACGAGTTAGTTTCATTTTTATTATCGTATAAGGGTAACATTTCCTTTAAATGCTGAAATTTCCCCGTTATTACATATTATTTCAATTATGTATGTGTAAACATCTGCGCTGGCTGCTCTTCCTCCGAAATGCCCGTCCCATCCCTGTAATGGGTCATTAGGCGAGAAATTTGTACGTTCAAAAACAACTTCGCCCCAACGGTCAAATATTCTTAATGATTGAATAAGATATACATCTTTGCCGCGTGGATAAAAGACGTCATTAGCACCGTCATTATTAGGAGAGAATGTATTTGGAATAAAAACGCTGCTTTGACATGGTAACAGAATAGTAAAACTATCCTTCGCAGAACAGCCGCCTTTATTGGTTACTGTAATAGTATAAGTAGTGCTTACCTGTGGTAATGCAACCGGGTTAGGACAGGTATAACAACTTAATCCTGTTGATGGGTTCCATAACCAATTGCTTACATCTGAAGAATATAATGGAGCCAGTGTAACACTTTGACCAAATGGAATTTTTTGATCTTTTCCTGCTTCAACAGTAGGATATGGGAAAACAGTGATTTTTACAGAAGCACTATCCGTAAAACAATTCATATTGTCATGCGCTACCACTTTGTAGGTAGTGGTTGATGATGGTGCTGCAACAGGATTGGGGGATGATACACTGTTTAATCCTGAAGCGGGTGTCCATGAATAAATATCTGAACCGCTTGCATTCAATTGTACTGATTTACCAACACATATTGAATCTGCTGTTGGCGTTACAGTTATGCTTAATGGCTTTTTCACTTTTATTGAAACTGAATCCATTGTTTCACAACCATAAATAGTAGCCCCCTTTACATAATAAACAATATCATCTGTAGGTGTGGCAACCGGGTTGCTGCAGGAATTACAACTTAAATTAGTTGAAGGCGACCATGTATAACTATCTGCTCCCGTAGCTTGTAAAGCTGTTGATTGATTCAGACAGATATTGGTATTTTGTCCTGCATCTGTGGTTGGCAATGGATGAATAACAATTGTTTTATTAACAGTGTCAGCACATCCGGAAAAGGTCGTGGCGATTAACTGCAGCGGGAAACTCCCTGCGGCATTATATTTTTGGGCAACAGGGTTTTGAGAGTTTGAGGTGTTGCCATTGCCAAAATTCCATTTCCATGCAATCGTTGCTGTATCCGGCACCACAATGATCCCGGTAAATAAAAGATTTGCAGGAGCACACGAAGTTGTATTTCCATCAATATCAATTTTAGGAGTGGTGTGAATAGTAATAAAATTATTTTTCACGATAGAATCTGAACAGCCATCAACAGTATTAATGATAAGTTGAACAGAATAAGTCCCCTGTGTTGCATAAGTGTGAGCAGGATTTTGTGCAGTAGAAGTATTTCCATCACCAAAATCCCAGTGCCATGAAGTAATAGTGCTGTTACTGGTAGACCGGTCATTGAAGTTAATGGTATTACCCAGGCATATATCACTATCGGCAACATTAAAGGCCGCAGTCAGTTTGTAAATATGAATCGTATCAGGCCCCGAGACCGTCACTTTACAACCACCGGCATCTTTCATAATTACCTGTGGAATATAAATGCCGGGTATGGTATAAGTATGAACCACATCAGGCAGTATAGTGATAGCTGTATCCCCATCTTTAAAATCCCAGTCGTAACCAACCGGCCCTGTAGCAGCAATATGGAAATTAACAGTTACCTGCATACATCCTGAAAGTGGCACATAGGTTAAGGTAGCTGCGGAAGAAAATATCTGTATGGAATGCTTAAAGCTGTCAACACATCCGCCGGGTCCGGTAGCAATTAATGTTGCAGTGTATATACCTGCACCGGAGTAACTGTGTGTCGGGTTGATGGCATTAGAAGTATTCCCATCACCAAAATCCCATGCAAGACTGGTGTAATTGACAGAAGTATTGGTGAACTGAACATTTAAAGGCGGACAAAGAGTAACCGAATCACTTACGGTAAAACCGGCTTTTACGGTTTGAACATGGATATAATTATTCCTGATCAAAGAATCGGTACAGCCGTTATTATCAGTTGCAACGAGTTTAACGGAATAGCTTCCATCAGCACTGTAAGAAGTAACGGGAGAGACCTGGACAGAGTTATTCCCATTACCTAACGTCCAGGCATAAGTTAAATTATTGCCGATAGAATTATTGATAAAAGTTACATTGGTTCCAATGCAGACAGCCGTGTCTGCAGAACTGAAGGCTGCTTTTACCAAGGCCACCTGGATGGGTGTATTTAATGTAAAGCTGTCGGAACAGCCATAAGTATCCGTTATTTTGAGCTGAGGAGTAAAGGTCCCTGCCGAATCATACGTATGGGAGAACGGAGGACCATTTAAATTTTGTGTTATGCCATCTCCATAATTCCATTGCCAGTTAGTAACAAGATGAATGCCGTCTGAAGAGGAACTATCAGAAAAAGGTATATTCAAAGAAGCACAACCGGAAAACACCGATGTTCCAAATTTTGCAGTTGGTCCGTAGATATGAATAAAATTATTTTTGGTAATAGTATCGGTGCAACCATCAATAGTAGTAATGGCTAACTGGGTAGTATATGCGCCATTATTTTTATATTGATAAGAAGGATTTTGTTGCGAAGAAGTATTTCCGTCTCCAAAATCCCAATGCCATGATGCAATGGTACTGTTGGTAATGGATTGGTCAGTAAAATTTATTGTATTGCCAAAGCAAATATTAGAATCTGCAACATTAAAGTTTGCCTTAGTGCCCGTCAGATGAATAGTGTCAATACCAATAACAGGTATCTGGCATCCCGATTGATCTTTTACGATTAATGTGGGAATATAATTGCCTGCTTTTGTATAGGTATGTGTAACATCTGTAAGAGGAGAAGTTAAGGTATCTCCGTCATTAAAGTCAAAGAAATAGGTAACAGGCCCTGCAGTTAGAGCATGAAAATTTACAGTCATTTGCGAGCATCCTGTAAGAGGCACATAAGTAAACACTGTTGCTGAAGAAAGTACCTGTATCGTTCGTTTGAAACTGTCAACACATCCGCCGGTACCGGTTGCGATCAGTGTTGCAATATAGGTTCCTGAAGTTGTATAACTGTGAGACGGGTTGGCAGAAGTAGAAGTGCTTCCATCTCCAAAGTTCCAGAAAAACGAAGTGTCATTAACGGAAGTATTTGTGAATTGGACATTTAATGGAGGACAAAGCGTAACAGAATCACTGATAGTGAAACCTGCCTTTACTGTTTGGACATGAATATAATTATTCTTTGTTACAGAATCGGCACATCCATTATTATCTGTTACAACCAGCTTAACCGAATAATTCCCGTCAGTAGTGTAAGAAATAACTGGGGAAGGTTGGATGGAGTTGACTCCATTACCGAATGCCCATGCATAAGTTAAATTACTGCCGGTAGAATTATTGGTGAAAGCTACATTTGTTCCAATACAAGCTAAAGTGTCTGATGAAATAAAGCCCGCAATTGGTCTAAATACGCTGATAGTATTGTTCAGCATAAAACTATCTGAACACCCAAATGCGTCAGTTAATTTTAATTGTGGAATAAAATTTCCGGCAGAATCATAAGTATGTGAAAAAGGAGGGCTGTTTAAATTTTCTGTTATGCCATCTCCATAATTCCATTGCCAGTTAGAGACTGGATGTATGCCGTCGGTTAAAGAACTATCTGTAAAATTCACGGCTAATGGGCCACACCCATTTAAAATCGATGCTCCGAATTTTGCCTTGAGTCCATAAATATGGATAAAATTATTTTTCACGATAGAATCTGAACAGCCATCAACAGTATTAATGATAAGTTGAACAGAATAAGTCCCCTGTGTTGCATAAGTGTGAGCAGGATTTTGTGCAGTAGAAGTATTTCCATCACCAAAATCCCAGTGCCATGAAGTAATAGTGCTGTTACTGGTAGACCGGTCATTGAAGTTAATGGTATTACCCAGGCATATATCACTATCGGCAACATTAAAGGCCGCAGTCAGTTTGTAAATATGAATCGTATCAGGCCCCGAGACCGTCACTTTACAACCACCGGCATCTTTCATAATTACCTGTGGAATATAAATGCCGGGTATGGTATAAGTATGAACCACATCAGGCAGTATAGTGATAGCTGTATCCCCATCTTTAAAATCCCAGTCGTAACCAACCGGCCCTGTAGCAGCAATATGGAAATTAACAGTTACCTGCATACATCCTGAAAGTGGCACATAGGTTAAGGTAGCTGCGGAAGAAAATATCTGTATGGAATGCTTAAAGCTGTCAACACATCCGCCGGGTCCGGTAGCAATTAATGTTGCAGTGTATATACCTGCACCGGAGTAACTGTGTGTCGGGTTGATGGCATTAGAAGTATTCCCATCACCAAAATCCCATGCAAGACTGGTGTAATTGACAGAAGTATTGGTGAACTGAACATTTAAAGGCGGACAAAGAGTAACCGAATCACTTACGGTAAAACCGGCTTTTACGGTTTGAACATGGATATAATTATTCCTGATCAAAGAATCGGTACAGCCGTTATTATCAGTTGCAACGAGTTTAACGGAATAGCTTCCATCAGCACTGTAAGAAGTAACGGGAGAGACCTGGACAGAGTTATTCCCATTACCTAACGTCCAGGCATAAGTTAAATTATTGCCGATAGAATTATTGATAAAAGTTACATTGGTTCCAATGCAGACAGCCGTGTCTGCAGAACTGAAGGCTGCTTTTACCAAGGCCACCTGGATGGGTGTATTTAATGTAAAGCTGTCGGAACAGCCATAAGTATCCGTTATTTTGAGCTGAGGAGTAAAGGTCCCTGCCGAATCATACGTATGGGAGAACGGAGGACCATTTAAATTTTGTGTTATGCCATCTCCATAATTCCATTGCCAGTTGGCGATAGAATGAATGCCATCAGTCAAAGAATTATCTGTGAATATGATAGAAGTTATATTTCTACATGCATTTAATGTAGATGTATTAAAATTAGCGGTAGGTCCATAAACATGGATCAATCCGGTTTTTATTAATGAATCGCTGCAACCATTTACGGTGCTTACTAAAAGGGATATAGAATATGTTCCTGCTGATGAGTAAGCATGTGTGGGTTTTTGTTGTAATGAAACAGCTCCGTCACCAAAGTTCCAATGATAAGAGGCAATGGGCGCATTTGTTGTTGTAGAGTCATAAAAAATGATCGGAGTCCCAATACAAACTGTCGAATCGGATGCGGCAAAGTCAACATTGCTTTTGGTTAGTCGTATGGTGTCAATACCGGTAATGGGAATTTTACAACCTGAAGGATCTGTCATGATCACTTTTGGAATAAAATTACCAGCCTGCACATAATCATTTGAAACGCTGGAATCGGTTGAAGACAATATGTTTCCATCTCCAAAATCCCATAGATATTGTACAGGTCCCGCTGTTGAAATATGAAAGTTCACTGTTGTGTTCGAACATCCTGCAACAGGAACATAAGTTAATGTTGCAGCGGAAGAATAAAGTTGAATCGTATGTTTAAAACTATCTACACATCCTCCTTTACCCGTGGCATAAAGAGTAGCGAAATAAGTTCCGGGTGTTGAATAATAATGTACAGGGTTTTTTGAAGTGGATGAACTGCCATCGCCGAAATTCCAGGTTTGACTGGTGCTGTTGATAGAAGTATTTGTAAAATCAACTTCAAAAGGTGAGCAGGAACTGATAGAATCAGTAATGGTGAAACCGGCTTTTTCAGTTTCTACTCTTAAATAATTATTTTTTTGTAACGAATCTTTACATCCGTTTACGTCTGTTACAACTAATTTGATGCTGTATATACTGTCAATATTATACGAAGTAACGGGGTTTGTTTGTGTGGAAGAGACTCCGTTGCCCAATGTCCACTGATAAGTAGGAGTAACGCCACTGGAAGTATTGGTAAAGATTACGTTACCGCCATTGCATGCAACCGTATCTGCAGTATTGAATGACGCTTTTGGCATTGTAACCAAAATAGGTGTATTCAGGATAAGACTGTCAAAACATCCGCTGGTATCAGTTACTCTCAATTGAGGTTTAAAATTTCCAGTGGTATTATAAGTATGAGTAAAAGGAGGAGCAGTAAGCGTTTGTATAACTCCGTCTCCATAGGTCCATTGCCAGTTTTTAATAGGAATAATGCCATCCGAAAAAGATGCATCGGTAAATGTTACATTTAAACCTTTACAACCTGCAAGGGGAGCAGCAGTAAATTTAGCCGTTGGTCCGTGTACATAAATAAGGTTTGGTTTTGATGCCGTGTCCTTACATCCATGTAGATCAGTAGTAATAACCTGTACCGAATAAGTTCCGGGATTAGTATATATATGAGGAGGGGGATTATAAGAAGGGCCACTTACCGTAAACCCATCGCCATAAATATAATTATAGGATGATATATTGGCCTTATTGACATTTGTTGTAGTAATGAATAATCCCGTATTTCGGCATATAGAATCTTTTTGAGTAGTAAAGTCAGGATTTTCATCAATTAAAGTAACAGGAATGGATTTAGTATTGGAACAGCCTGCATTCGTTACTGTTAGTTTTACATTGTATGTTCCTAAAGAGCCATAAGTATATGTTGGGTTTTGAGCAGTAGAAGTATTGCCATCACCAAAATCCCATGACCAGGTCTGCGGTAAAACAGAATTATCGGTAAATGAAATATTTAACCTGTTGACACAATTAAAAACGGGTGTGAATTTAGATACCGGGGGAAGTGCCTGTATATATTTTGTTTTTTTAATGGTCGTAGCACATCCATTATTTGTTGCCGTTAGCTTTACATCGTAAGTGCCGTTTTTTTGATATGCATAAGTTGGATTTTGACTGGTTGATGAGCCGCCATCGCCAAAATCCCACTGCCATGAATCAACAGGCGCTATTGACATATCTGTAAATTGTACATCCTGCCCAACACACTGAACAAGCGGGGAAGCGCTGAAATCAACAGTTGGTGGCGTACCTGTTTTAATTCCATTTACAGATATCAATGTGTCATTACAGCCATCATTGGTTGTAACATATAATTTTACCGTAAAGGTGCCTAGTGTATTGTAATTATTGGTAGGGTTTGCAGCATTGGAAGTATTCCCATCGCCAAAATCCCATGCATAGGTAGCTATTCCTTTAGGGTCATTTATTGTAGTGATCGGGCTAAAGGTAAAAGGAAGACAGCCACCCCCCGGCAAACCGGCAACGGAAAGAGTAGGGTTTGTAATATGTATGTATTGGGTTTTAAAAGCAAAACCACTGCAGCCTGATGCATTTTGTGTGGTTAGCGTTACGGTATAATATCCGGGAGCAGTATAAGTATGAGTTGGGTTTTGAGCAGTAGATGTATTGCCATCCCCAAAATTCCAGAACCATGAAATACTTCCCGAACTAAGATCCATGAATTGCGTTGTAAATGGTGCTTTACAATTAAATGTATCAGTAGCTTTAAAATCAACGATCGGTGGACTCACGACTTTTACTGGCTTTACAAAAGAGTCAATACATACACCATAGTCATTGATAAGCTTAACCTGGTATGTCCCGTTGGTGTTCCAGGTTTTTGTAGGATTGTTTAATGTAGAACTAGTGCCATCGCCAAAACTCCAAAGTGAGATGGTATCAACAGGAATGGAAATATTACTGAAAGATGCTGTAATACCGTTACAAATACTATCCGGTCCCGAAAAAATTGTCTGAAAATCTCTGATCGATACACTATCGGGCCTAAGTAATGTATCTGCACATCCCATATTGCTTTTTACAATAAGCTGAACAGGGTAGGTTCCACCCGTTAAATAATTATTGGAGGGGCTTTTTAATGTAGATGTATTGCCATCCCCAAAAATCCATTGATAGGTTAGTGTGCCTGGGCCGGTCGAAAGATTATTGAATGTTATTAATTCAGGCGGTTTGCAATGTATTGGGTAAGAATTATTGAATTGTGCCGTAACTCCTGTAGTAACTTTTATATATTGTATTTTGCTCGACACTTTCTGGCATCCATTGCTGTTAGTCACCTTCAGTGTTATAGAATAGTTGCCTGATGCAGAATATTTATGTGATGGGTTTTGAAGTGTAGAGGTATCTCCATCCCCAAAATCCCAGTTCCAGTCAATATTACTTCCCGAACCTGCAGTTGAAAGATCTGTAAAATTCACTGTCAAAGGAAAGCATCCGCTTGTAGTTGGCGAAGAAAAATCTACTGTTGGTTTATCATAAACAGTTATATAGCTGACTTTTTTTATAGAATCTGTTCCTGCTGCATTGCTTACCGTAAGTAAAACAGTGTAAGTGCCTGCATTAAAATAAGTGGTGGTAGGAGTTTGTTGTGATGAGGTTGATCCATTCCCTAGATCCCATTGCCATGAAGTAGGATTGCCTGGAGAAATATCCTGAAAATTGACTGTTAAGGGGGCACACCCACTCACTGCATCAGCGGTAAAATTTGCTGAGGGTTGAGCAAACACAAAACTGCAGCACAAAACGAATGCTGCTAAAAACAGTATTTTTTTCTTATGGTTTTTGAGTTCCTTCATTTAATATATGAAGTAAAAACGTAATAAAATTAACTAAAAGTATTCTGATTAAGGATAACAACCCTAAGATGCTCCAAATGACTAAAACGTTCCATAAATTAAGAAATTGATAATCAGTATATTATTTAAATAGTTTATAATTGAATTTACTGCCCATTTGAAACAAGAGTCGGCTTTTCAGCCGACCCCGTTCATTATTCATAAATCAAAGCTGCATTATTGAATCAACGCCACATTGCCATTAAATGTCAACACACTATTGTTATCGCATATTACTTCCAGTGTATAAACGTACACATCTGAAGTAAGTTTCTTGCCTTTAAAAGTTCCATCCCATCCTGCAGATGCATTATTTGCCTCAAAATCATGGTTTTCAAAAATAACCTCACCCCAACGGGTAAACATTCTTAAGGTTTTGATCCTGAATAAACCTGTTCCTCTTGGATAGTATACATCATTCACTCCATCTCCATTTGGCGAAAATGTATTGGGCATGAAAATATTAGCTCCGTTACAAACAACATAAATGGTTGCCTTATCACTTGCTTTACAACCACCATCATTACTAACCTTTACAGTGTATTCTGTTGTTTGGGTTGGTTTTACTGTAATGCCTGGATAGAAGTTTCTTGAAATATTTCCTGTAGGTGACCATACAACATTGGTAACATCTTTTGATATTACAGGTACCAGGTCAATGGTTTGTCCGACATTGATCGTTTTATCACCACCGGCATACACGGTCGGTACAGGGAATACTTTTATTAATACATGTCCCGTATCAGAAAAACATCCAACATCATCCGTACCAATTACAGTATAGTTGGTAGTCGTGTCAGGTTTTGCTTCAGGATTTGGTAATGTAGTACTGCTTAACCCTGCGGCTGGTCTCCATACATATGTACTGGCACCATCTGCAAATACTCTTGTTGTAGAACCTTTACATACAGAATCAGGGAGACTATATCTCATAACAAACGGACTCTTAACTTTTATATCTACTGAATCTGTCGCTGTACATCCATAGAGTGAGGTACCTTGTACAAAATATTTTGTTTCATTAACAGGACTTGCAACTGGACTTGCACAATTTGTGCAGTTTAAGCCTGTAGCCGGGCTCCAGCTATAGGTATTTGCTCCCGATGCTGATAAGGTAGTTCCTTTACCTTGGCATACTGTTGCATCTCCACCGGCATCTACTGAAGGAATAACATATGCTTCAATTGTTTTGCTAACAGTATCCTGGCAACCGGTGCTGTTTAATATTTTTAATTGAACAATATAAACACCTGATTTTGAATATGTTTGCTGTGTCGGATTTTGCAATGAAGATGTTGTGCCATTACCAAAATTCCAGTTCCAGCTAATAGCTGAAGTGTCTGGTGCCAGCAGCAATCCATTAAATGTAGCATTTAAAGGTGTACATCCATTACCCGTTGCCGTAATGCCTGCCTGGGGCGATGCTACGATCTTTACAGGAGTGGGGGAAACAAGTGTATCGGTACAGCCGATCTTTGAGGTAACTACAAGTTTCGGATAATATGTTCCTGATTGAGTAAAGTTGTGACTTGGATTCTGAACAGAAGAAATACCTCCATCACCAAAGTCCCATGCAAAGTTTGAAATACTGTCATTGCTGGTAGATGAGTCAGTAAAAATTACTGATCCCGAATCACACATGGCTTTAGTTGAGAAGCCGAATTTGGTATCTACTCTGTATACTTTTATAGTATCTGTTCCAATGATGGGTACATGGCATCCTTTTGAATCGCTCAGGATAACTTTAGGAAGATAGGATCCTGTATGCGTATATGCGTGAGAGATAGCCGCACTGTTTGAGTTGACAGTGGTGCCGTCATTAAAATCCCATATATAAGAAGATGTATTTTGTGCCGTTGCTGTAAAGTCGATCTTTACGGGGTCGCAACCGGTCAACGGTGTATAAACAAATGTCCCTGTTGGTCCCTGGATGGTGATCTTTCTTTGCAATACGGAAGTACATCCGCCGGTGCTCACTACCGACATGGTTACAGTATAAACACCTGGGTAAGTATAAAAGTGCGTTGGGTTTGCAATGGCTGATGTTGAGCCATCTCCGAAATCCCATTTTATAGAATCTGCACTGGCCGACAAATTAGTGAAATGAACCAATAATGGTGGACAGGTACTCACAGAATCACTCATATCAAAATTAGCAACAGGTGTTTTAATGCTGATATAGTTTGATTTAGCTGTTGAATCTGTGCAACCATACATATCTGTAACTAACAATTTTATAGTGTATGATCCGTCAGTGCTATAGTTATGTGCAGGATTTAAGCTATTGGAGTTAGTTCCGTCACCAAAATTCCAGACATAGGAAAGGCCGGTGCCCCATGACATATCAGCAAATTTTATAGCTATTCCCGGACAGCTTAATGTGTCATTGGAATAAAATGAAGCCATAGGTTTTGATATCAATAATGGAGATGATAATGTGAAACTGTCAGCGCATCCCTGGTTATCTATGGTTTTTAATGAGACCGCGTAAGAACCTGTTGATGTATAGGTATGCTGGAATGGTCCGCCGGTTAAAGTATCGATCTTGCCATCACCGTATTTCCAGATCCATGTTATGATAGGATGAGTTCCATCGGTGGTAGAACTATCAGTAAAGTTAATAGCATTATTTAAACACTTTCCGCTGGAGGGTACTCCAAATTTTGCAGTAGGGCCGTTAACACGGATGTACCTTATTTTAATTAATGTGTCTTTACAGCCAATGACGTCTGTAATGATTAATTGATCAGTATATGAACCACTTGTCTTATAAGCATGAGTGATATTATTAACAGTCGTCGTCGGGGTACCCGTTCCGTCGCCAAAATTCCAGACGTATGAAGTTACATTTCCCGGGTATCCCTGCGGATCAGTTAAAGCAATAGTATTCCCTTTACATATGATAGTGTCTGAAGAATAGAAATTAGCTTTAGCCAAAACGATCTTCAGGGTTTTGGTGGTTGTAAAATCACAACCCGATGTATAATTTCTTACAAACAATGTTACTGTATATGTTCCCGTGTCTGCATAAGTATGCATGGGACTTTTTGTAGTAGAAGTTGTCCCATCACCAAAATCCCAATTCCATTCATCAGCGCCAACAGATTTATCTGTAAATATTCTGTCAAAAGGTTTTTTGCAATCATTGCTGATAACAAACTTGGCGATCGGAGGATTAATGTGAATATAATCTTGCATTTTTAATGTATCGGGGCAACCACGATTCCATGCTACAAGCTGTATATCGAAATAACCGGTATCATTATAAATATGACTCGGATTATGGATGGTTGAGGTTGAACCATCTCCAAAACTCCACAGCCAATGCGTTGCATTGCCGGTAGACAGGTCTGTAAAATTCACAAGTGTTTTAGCACAGGTGTTAGTAGGGTCTGCGGAAAAATTGCTTGTTGGTATGGTACTGGCAATTACGCCATTTACAACAGTCGCAGTGCTGGAACATCCTCCAAGCGTTGTGATCGTTAATTTAATAGTATAGCTGCCCGCTGTACTGAATGTATGTGTTGGAGCTAATAATGTTGATGTAGTTCCATCTCCAAAATCCCATACATATCCTGTAACAGAATCGACCGAGCTTATTTTACTTCCGAAAGTTTTGGTAAACGGGGCGCATCCGCTATCTGGTAAATTTGTTAGAGTTATTTTAGGAGGCTGAATTTGTATATAGGCTTTCCTTATAAGAGTATCAGAACATCCTGAAGCGCTGGTAACTATCAATGACACATCAAAACTTCCGGTTTTAGTATATATATGAGAAGCATTTTGTGAGGTTGCTGAAAAGCCATCCCCAAAGTTCCATTTATATGAAACAGCATTAACGGAAGTATTTGTAAAATTAACGGTTAAAGGTGCCTGGCAGGAAATAGTGTCATCTCCAACAAACACTGCCCGTGGCTTTGGAGCAATGACTACTGTTTTGGAAGCAGAATCCTTACATGCCCCAAAATTGGCTAACAGCTTCACTGTATAGGTGCCGCCGTTCGTGTATGCTTTACTGGGATTAGTAATGGTAGAAGTACTTCCATCACCAAAATTCCATAAAGAAGAAGATGCTGCCGGAACAGAAGTATTGGTGAATTTTATAGGAATATTAGCACAAACAGAATCAATAGAAGACATCGATGCATCTACGGATCCTAATGAAATAGCATTTGAAATGGTTAATGTATCAGAGCAACCTGTTGTGTTACTCGTGATCAACTGTACAGTATAACTTCCTGTTTTCGTATAGGTATGAGTAGGATTGGCAGATGTTGAAGTACCACCGTCACCAAATGACCATTGGTAACTAAGTGTTCCGGTTCCTGTTGAAGTATTTGTAAAATTAATTATTGCAGGTGGCTTGCAGGTGTTTAATGAACTGTTGGTAAATTTAGCATGAACACCGGAAGTAATGATTATATACTGGGATTTAGATAATGTTTTAGTACATCCGTTGCTGTTGGTAATTCGTAATGTTACATTGTAATTCCCTGCATTATCATAAGTATGAACAGGGTTTTGAAGATTGGATGTTATACCGTCACCAAAATCCCATTCCCATTTTGAAGTAATACCCGATCCGGCAATACTCTGATCAAGAAACTGAATATCCAGTGGATAGCAGCCTGTGGTAGCAGAACTTATAAATTTAACGCTGGGTAAAGCATTTACGGTTATGTAGTTGGTTTTAGTTACCGAGTCAACTCCCAGGGAATTCTTAACGATCAGCTTAACAGTATAAGTTCCCGGGTTAAAGTATGTTGCGGATGGATTCTGTAAAAACGAAGTGGTCCCGTTTCCAAGATCCCATTGCCACGCACTTGGGTTACCGGTTGTTGAATCTGTAAATTGAATGATAGCTGGGGCACACTGAGTTGTTGAAGTGGCGCTAAAATCAGGATGTAATTGTGCTTTGGTTGTAAAGCAAAGCAAAATAAACAGTAGCGAACAGCTTGCCTTGAATGCAATTCTGGCTAACATAGGAAATGGCTTTTGAATTATGAATATTGGATTGTGACAATTTTACTTGTACACGATAATAATAACTCAAAAAGGGGGAAAAAATTGTGTAAAGACCTGGAAAGTTGTTGAATAAGCCATTAATTTAACCTGAACATATGCAGCACTTTTGGGTCAGTGCTGCCCCAGGGTGACAATTGTAATAATGGAGGGGCTTTTTTGGTAAACCTCCACGAACGGTTCAGAAAAATAAAATCTTGAGGAATAGAAGGGTTGTTAATATTAATGATCAGTTTGCTGAAATCACTATTGCTTGACCAGGTGCCGGTATAAATAACGCCACTTCTGGAACCGGTAATGATACCATAATAATAAGAGCTTGGGTCCTTGACCAGAACAAAAGTATCTAGTTTATATTGATTGGTAATATCTACACCACTATCTGATGCATATTGGATAATGAAATTTCTGTTAAGGAATTGGGTGTTGAAATATTGCTGAATGGCAGGATCATCTGCAGAAGGTTTTTTGCAGGCAGTTACCAACAATAATGCAGCTAAGACCACGGCGATAAGAAATCTTCCTTTATGTAGAAATTCCGGCATATTCCCAAATTTAGGAAGAATAAATTTCTGAATACTTTTTTGTTGCATATTGAATAAAATATTCCGGGTTTAAGGCTGCGCCGGTAGCCTTTTTACATAATTCTTCAGATGTATAATAGCGGCCATATGGATAGATCTGTTGCTTAAGCCAGGAATGTATCTTTTCATTATTTCCCAACGCAATATCTTTTTCGATAGATCCCCCGGTTTTGTTGATCGCTGCATATAGCTGTGCTGCGTACATACTGCCAAGGCTATAAGTAGCAAAATATCCAAAACTTCCGTGGCTCCAGTGTACATCCTGAAGACAACCTCTTTTATCATCTGGTACCACAACTCCAAGGGTTTTTAAATATTGCTCATTCCAGAATGCAGGAATGTCCTTTGCGCTGATACTGCCCTCAATTAACTTCTTTTCAATTTCATAACGGATCATTACATGAAAATGATAGGTTATTTCATCCGCTTCAGTTCGTATAAGCGATGGTTGTACAGTATTGATTGCTTTGTAAAACTGTTCAACAGAAATGCCGTTTAATTGCTTAGGAAAGAACGATTGTAGAAATGAAAAATTGTGCTGCCAGAAGGGAAAACTTCTGCCAATACAATTCTCCCACAAGCGGCTTTGACTTTCATGAATACTTAAGCTGCAGGCTTCACCAAGGGGCAGGCCATATTCCTCTTCAGGCAAACCCTGTTCATATAAGGCATGACCGCCTTCATGAATACAGCTCCATACCATATTGCTGAAATTATTTTCATCGATACGGGTTGTAACTCGTACATCATTATGATTAAAACTGGTAGTAAATGGATGTTCGCTGATATCCTGCCTTCCTGCATCAAAATCGAAATTCATCTGTTTTAAAATTTCAAGACCAAATTTCCATTGCTGGTCTTTTTCAAAATGCTGATGTAAAAATGAATGATCGGTTTGTTTTTTTTGCTGAATAGTATCCAGTAATTTTTTTAGATCAACCCGGATGCCTGAAAAAACCTTGTCAACGATCTCAATGGTTAACCCTTTATCATAATCATTCATCAGTGCATTATAAGGGTGATGTTCAAACCCCAATATATCTGCTTCCTGTTTTTTTAGTTCGATCAGGTCATGCAGTGGTTGCTGAAATATGCCAAATGAATTTTCTTTGCGTGCCTGTATCCATGCATGAAAGCTTTTATTGACCGATTCGCTCATCTTCCTCACAAAATCACTGCTGAATTTTTTGTTGCGGTTATAGTCTTCCAGTGTCAACTGGATATTTTTTTGTTGACGATCGCTTAGATCGTCTTTATGAATAAGTTCATTTAGCAACATACCCAGTTTTTCATCGGTAAATTGCTGATGTGCTATTTCTGATAATGTTGCTATCTGCCTTCCCCTCGTATCATTACCTTTAGGGGGCAGGTATGTTTCCTGGTCCCATTGCAAAACAGCAGAAGCATATTTTACGTCAGCAATTTTTTGCATCTTTGTTTTGTACTCATTGTATAATTCAACGGTATTCATATTCATATAGTAAAAATGAAAATCCAAGATATCACATCTTTTTTAGAAACGGTTGCTCCTCCTTATTTACAGGAGAGTTATGATAATGCAGGATTGTTGACAGGCAATCCCGGATGGGAGTGTACGGGAATTATTGTGGCACTGGATACCATGGAAGAAGTTGTTCAGGAGGCGATCGAAAAAAAATGCAATCTTATAGTGGCTCATCATCCCATCATTTTTTCCGGGTTAAAAAAAATTACCGGGAAAAATTATGTTGAGAAAACAATTATTAAAGCGATTAAAAATGATATCGCCATTTACGCAATTCATACCAACCTTGATAATGTGATGACAGGTGTAAACGGTAAAATAGCTGATATGCTCGGGTTAATAGACAGGCAAATACTTCAACCCAAAAACAATCTGTTGAAAAAACTGGTAACGTTTGCTCCTGTTGCAGAAGCAGAAAAAGTCCGGGCTGCTGTTTTTTCAGCAGGAGCTGGTCATATCGGGAATTATAGCGAATGTAGTTTTAATGCCCAGGGAGAAGGCACATTTAAACCGGAAGCAGGGACCACTCCATTTGCGGGAAAACAAGGAGAAAGACATACCGAAGCGGAAATAAAAATTGAAGTGATATTTCCGGTATGGTTTGAAAGTAAAATACTGAACGCTATGTTAAGTGCTCATCCTTACGAAGAAGTGGCGTATGATATTATTGCCCTGGATAATGCTTATGCCCAGACAGGTAGTGGAATGGTAGGTGACCTGCCAAAGCCTGTGAATGAGGAAGAGTTTCTTGGTCAATTGCAAAAGATATTCAATCTGTCAGTAATAAAGCATACCTCCCTCACGGGGAAAATGGTGAAAAAAGTAGCCCTTTGCGGAGGAGCCGGTAGCTTTTTAATTGGAGCCGCAATTCGTTCGGATGCAGACTTTTACATAACTTCTGACATAAAATACCATGAATTTTTTGAAGCCAATAGCCAACTGGTAATAGCGGATATTGGACATTATGAAAGTGAGCAATACAGCGTAGACCTTTTGTTTGAGGTTTTGAGGGAAAAATTCCTTAACTTTGCCGTCCTTAAAACGGGAGTGAACACCAATCCTGTTCATTATTTCCCCGGAACAAAAAATTAAAATTAATTATACAAATGGCATCAGTAAAAGATTTCTCAGTAGAAGAAAAACTAACATCACTGGTAAAGTTGCAAAAAATTGACAGCAAGCTGGATGAAATTCAGGTGCTGAAAGGTGAACTGCCTGTTGAAGTAAAAGATCTTGAAGATGAAATTGAAGGTTTGCATGCACGTCAAACACGTATAGAAGAAGAGATCAACGGTATGCAGGAATTCATCAACCAAAAGAAAGAAGCTATTAAGGAAGCAGAGGCATTGGTTAAAAAATATGAAAAACAAAGCGACAACGTAAAGAACAATCGTGAGTTTGAAGCTATCAATAAAGAAATTGAAATGCAAACGCTGGAAGTAAAGCTTTGCGAAAAACATATTAAAGATGCAACGGAAGAAATTGGTGAAAAAGCCAAACAACTGGAAGTTGCTAAAAAAGCGGTGAGCAATAAAGAAAACAATCTGAACGCTAAAAAAGGTGAACTGGAAAAGATTATCGGTGAAACGGATAAAGAAGAAAAGCACTACAATAAAGAAGCGAACGAAGCAAGAAGTCATGTAGATGAAAGATTGCTGCATAGCTATGATCGCATTCGCAAAAATTACCGCAATGGGTTAGCGGTAGTTCCGGTTGAAAGAGATAGTTGCGGCGGTTGTTTTCACGCTATTCCTCCACAAAAACAAAGTGAGATCAAACTTCGCAAAAAAGTAATTGTTTGCGAAAATTGCGGAAGGATCCTCGTTGACGTTGATCTGAGCGATAGCATTGAAGTAAAATAATGTTGAACCCGCCGCTGGCAGGTTTTAAAGTATAAATTTTTAAATGTTGAATGATTTTTCATTCAACATTTTTATTTTACGATCAAAATGGTTTACTTTAATTGTATTTAAATTCGAAACCTGCCCGTCCGTCAGACGGCTTCAAAATTCAAAATAATTGCTCAACAGGATTCACATACAGAATTATGCCATCATCGAAGAATTGTCTGTTGATTTTTCTTCGGGGCTTAATATTATTACAGGCGAAACGGGTGCGGGTAAAAGTATTTTGATGGGAGCCCTAAGCCTTACATTGGGTGAAAGGGCCGATAGCGCAGCATTACTTCAAAAAGATAAAAAATGTGTAGTAGAAGTTTTTTTCAGTACCATTAAAAATAGATCGGTAAAACAATTTCTATTATCAAATGATCTTGATGCAGATGAAGAGTTGGTGATCAGGCGTGAAATTGCACCGAATGGAAAATCACGTGCATTTGTAAATGATACCCCTGTTAACCTCAATCAATTAAAAGAATTAAGTTCATTAATGGTTGATCTCCATCAGCAATTTGATACCCTTGAGTTGGGTGACAGCGATTTTCAACGTCAGGTGTTGGATGCACTGGCTGGCAATGCCGAACTTTTACAGCAGTATTCAACGATTTATCATCAGTATATTCTCATCAAAAAACAACTGGAAGAATTACAGTCACAGCAATCCAATGCTAATAAAGAGCTGGATTATAACCGGTTCTTATTTGATGAGCTGTCAGAAGCTGATCTAAAGGAAAATGAACTCGAAGACCTGGATGCTGAATTAAAATTGCTGAGCAATGTAGAAAATATCAAACAGCAGCTGGATGTTATTTACTTCGAATTGAAAGAAAGTGAGCAACCGATTGTACAGCAATTAAAAGTGCTGAACAATAAATTGCATGCATTGGAACAATATCATCCGGGCATTGCCGCACTTTTTCAACGCATGCAGGCAATGCAGATCGAATTGAACGATATCAGCGATGAAATAGAACATATCAACAGCGGTGTTGCGTATAGCCTCGAACGGATTCAATGGGTGAATGAAAGGATTTCACTTGGATATAAATTGTTAAAAAAGCACAATGCATCAACAACAAATGAATTGCTTCTTATTAGAAATGATCTTGAAAAAAAGCTGAATATGTTGTTCAGTCTTTCTGATATTATCGGGCAGAAAGAAAAGGAAGCAAACGATTTATTAAAGCAATGTCAACGATCCGCTGAAGCAATTTCGGTGAACAGAAATAAAGCGATCAAACCATTTGCTGAAAAAGTAAATGTATTGCTGGCACAGGTAGGAATGCCCAATGCAAAAATAAAAGTGCAGTTAACAGATGTTGTACTGAATCAATATGGCAGCAATACCATCGACTTTTTATTTGATGCCAATAAAAGCAATCGGTTTGAGCCATTGCGGAAAGTGGCCAGCGGCGGGGAGTTGAGCCGGTTGATGCTTTGCATTAAATCGCTGGTGGCAAAAAAAATGCAATTACCTGTCTTGATTTTTGATGAGATAGATACCGGTATCAGTGGAGAAGCAGCAAGACAGGTTGGTATTATTATGAAAGATCTTTCTTCATCTCACCAAGTATTATCCATTACACATCAGCCGCAGATTGCCGCCAAAGCAGATGCACATTATTTTGTTTATAAAGATATCAAAGCTGATAAAATTGTTACCTCCATCCGATTATTGAATAATGACGAAAGGATCACCACCATTGCAAAAATGCTCAGCGGCGAAAAACCTACTGCCGCTGCTTTACAGAATGCAAGGGAAATGGTGGGGAATTAAACTCCAAATTTCGGGATCTCGGTCCGTGTGATCCGTTTTAAATCGGGTGATTTTTGAATTCGCTATCCAGATTCAATAACTTATTTTTGTCTCTCAATCAAACTGCTATGTCATACAACTTACTTAAAGGAAAAAAAGGAATCATATTTGGAGCGTTAGACGAAAAATCCATTGCATGGAAAACGGCCTTGCGTTGCCACGAAGAAGGAGCTCAATTAGTATTAACCAATGCTCCTGTAGCATTGCGCATGGGTGAAATAAATAAATTGGCTGAAACAGTAAAAGCTCCCGTTATTCCTTGTGATGTAAGCAGTAATGAAGATGTATTGAACCTTCTCACCAAATCAATGGAACATTTTGGCGGAGGCGTTGATTTTATTTTGCATTCTATCGGGATGAGCCTGAATGTTCGCAAGGGCAAACATTATACAGAAATCGATTATGGCTTTAATCAAAAAACATTAGATATTTCCGCAACAAGTCTGCACCGTGTACTGGCTACAGCAATGAAACTGGACGCCATTAATGAATGGGGTAGTGTGGTGGCACTTACATACATTGCGGCCCAGCGTGTGTTTCCCGATTATAATGAAATGGCTGATGCCAAAGCTTTACTGGAAAGCATTACAAGAAGTTTCGGTTATCATTATGGCGTTAAAAAACATGTTCGTATCAATACTGTATCTCAATCTCCAACAAAAACTACTGCAGGCAGCGGTGTAAAAGGCTTTGATGGCTTTATTAATTATGCAGAAAAAATGAGTCCGCTGGGCAATGCAAGCGCCGAAGATTGCGCCAACTATTGTGTAACACTTTTCAGCGACCTTACAAAATTTGTAACCATGCAAAATTTGTTTCATGATGGAGGCTTCTCATTCACTGGCGTTACTCAAGCTGTTATTGAGCAAATGGAGAAATAGTTCTGAGTTGATAGTTCTCAACAATCATTTCTGACTCTTCTTACTTTAAATACCCACTTCGGGGTAGTAAATTCGGTATTCTTATTTTTATCTTTATTAAAACAATTAAGATGAAAAAGCTATGCCTTTTTTTGTTGCTACAAATTTGTTTTTCAACCTCATTTAGTCAATACTTGAAAAAATACGATATTGGCAATTCCGGTTGCTCAGTATATCTATACTGCAATCCGGGCGACTACCAATTGAGCTATAGCGAAGATTCATCCGAGGTCTATACGTCTGAATGCATCAATGATTCTACCCACTATGGAGTGATATGTGTTAAACTGAAAGAGTCTGTTTCAGATATGACTACTGCAGAAAACCTGTTGATCTCCTATATGGATTTCCTAAAAACAAGTTTTAAGATCACATCTGCCGTAGGATATGGAAAAGGAAGCCATCTTGCCGATCGTGAAGATATACGTGGTATTGTAGATTACTGGACGGATAATGAAAACAATAACTGGAAAGTGCATGGATGGACAGATGGCAATTTCATCGGCATTTTATATGGATATTCTTCAGGCGATCTTCCCGAGTCAAAAGTGAATGTTTTTCTCGAAAGTTTTCGTTTGCCTGGAATGTGATCACGTAACAGGCATTTGTTTTTTTTCAACAACTTCGTTCACAACGATGTGAATCATTCGCTTAGATAAAAGTTGAATAACGGTATACCGTACAAGAGAGTGACACAACGATGATGCCATGAAAAGCTACTGTTGGCCCCCAATAAAAAAACCGCCTTTAAAGCGGTTCAATATTTTATTTTTAATCTGGAATTTGGAATCTGTTATTTGAAATCTATTTTAATATTCATCTTCATTAAAAAAGAAATCTTCCTGGCTCGGGTAATCAGGCCAGATATCTTCCAGTCCTTCATATACTTCACCACCTTCATCTTCCAGTTCCTGAAGATTTTCAATTACTTCAATAGGCGCGCCGCTGCGGATAGCATAATCAATCAGCTCATCTTTGGTGGCTGGCCAAGGGGCATCTTCAAGGTGAGAGGCTAGCTCTAAAGTCCAAAACATTTTCTAAATGGGTTTAATTTTTTGCAAATGTATAAGTTTGATTCAATCCACCAAAAACTGTTTTTGGCGGCACTTTTTTACTATAATGTGTTGAGGGGAAAAATATTGTGTAAAGGCTAATTATTAATTCTTAATTATCAATTATTAATTACTTTAGGGTCATGCTAACAGCTAGCGGTATTTATAAAAATTATGGCGATCTGCCCGTTTTGCAGGGCGTGGATATTTCCCTTCAAAAAGGCGAAATAGTGAGTATTGTAGGGTCTTCAGGAGCTGGTAAGAGCACCCTGCTGCACATTTTAGGCAGCCTGGATACGGCTGATTCGGGCTCGGTTTCTATCAACAATACAAAACTTAATGAACTGTCAGGTAAAAAACTGGCGGCTTTCAGAAATAGATCCATTGGCTTTGTTTTTCAGTTTCATCATTTATTGCCGGAGTTTACGGCGCTGGAAAATGTTTGTATTCCCGGCTGGATTGCCGGCTATAACAAAAAGGAAGTCTCGAATAAGGCAATGGAATTATTAAAAACACTTGGACTTGCAGATAGAAAAGAAAACAAACCGCAACAATTATCCGGTGGTGAACAGCAACGTGTGGCTGTTGCAAGGGCTTTGATTAATAACCCTTTTGTAATTATGGCCGATGAGCCTACAGGAAATCTGGATAGTGTTCATGCAAAAGAATTACATCAGTTGTTTCTTGATCTGCGGCAACAATTCGATCAAACCTTTTTAATTGTTACACACAATGAAGAATTGGCTCAAATGAGCGACCGGATTTTACATATGAAAGACGGGAGAATTGTTTGATATGCCCATTCAAATCCTTGGTATCCAGATCGTTTCAGGCACATTCAGCAGATGTCCAATATATCTTGACAGAACAAATAAATAATCGCTCAGCCTGTTGAGGTATTTGATAACAAGCGGTTCTACAAAAAGATTATTCTCCTGCATATGTACACAAATTCTTTCTGCACGCCTGCAAACACATCGGGCTATATGTATAACGGAAACGGATACATGACCGCCCGGAAGGATAAAGGACTTCATTTGAGGTAGCACTTCGTCCATTTTATCCATTTCTTTTTCCAGCAATAAAATATCATCTTCTTTTAGATCAGGAATTTTAAGTTTAGGTTCTTTGTCAGGGTCGCAGGCAAGTGATGAACCAATAGTAAAAAGCCTGTCCTGTATTTCTTTCAATATTTTTTTTGAAGGATTGTCTGTTAGGCGATCATTTACCAGGCCAATATGAGAGTTTAGTTCGTCAACTGTTCCATAAGCTTCAATACGTATGTGGCTTTTGGGAACTTTGGTGCCGCCAATGAGGCCTGTCTTTCCAAGATCGCCGGTTTTGGTATATATCTTTATGGCCATGGGATTGATTTTTTATGCTATTGGAACAGTTGCTTTTTTCACATCATCACTTTCTATAACGCCATCGCGTAAACGAATGATCCGGTGGGCATGATGAGCAATGTCTTCTTCATGAGTTACCAGGATCACTGTATTTCCGGCACTTTGAATGTCGCCAAAAATGTCCATAATTTCAGTAGAGGTTTTGCTGTCGAGATTTCCTGTTGGTTCGTCTGCCAGGATAATAGATGGATGATTGATCAAAGCCCGGGCAATAGCCACTCTTTGGCACTGGCCTCCGCTTAATTCATTTGGCTTATGAGAGCTGCGATCGGTAAGATTAACTTTTTTCAGTACTTCCATAGCTCGTTCAGTGCGTTCTTTTTTACTGACACCGCTATAGATCAATGGCAATGCAACATTCTCAGCAGCAGTAAGCCGCGGAAGGAGATTAAATTGCTGAAAAACAAAACCGATTTCTCCATTGCGCACTTCAGCCAGATCATTATCGGCCATATCACTCACGTCATTCCCGTTTAAAATGTATTTACCGCTTGTAGGAGAATCAAGACAGCCAAGAATATTCATCAGAGTACTTTTGCCGCTACCGCTTGGGCCCATCAGTGCAACATATTCATTTTTAAAAATATCGATATTGATATCTTTCAGCACAGGCAATTCCTGCTTACCAAGGAAATAACTTTTGCGGATGTTCTCTAAATGAATAATCGGAGCCATTCTTATTGCTTGAATCTTGTGTCTTACAGTCTATTTCTTGATAACTTTCGGCACTTTAAAAAACTGCTCATCATTTACAGGAGAATTTTTAAGTGCTTCCTCACGGGAGATGCTTCCTTTTATCTCATCATCTCTTAAAATATTGACATTATCGGTCATGTGAAGTAAGGGTTCAACAGAGCTGGTATCCAGTTCATTCAACTTTTCAACGAACTGAATCATTTTCTGAAGGTCATTTTTAATAACAGTTTTTTCTTCATCCTTAAAATGAAGTCTTGCCAGGTTGGCTATTTTATCTACCAGTTCGTCGTTTACTTCCATCAGCCAAAATTAAAGTATTGTAAATTAATTACGATTTTAGATTTACGCTATATGCTCCTGACTGCCGGCTCCCAACTCAAAACTCCCAACTCTTCATTATCTTCGCCGCCTTATGAGCACTAAAAGAGAAATAGTGATGAGCGGCATTCGCCCAACCGGTTTTCTTCATTTGGGTAATTACTTTGGAGCTATCCATAATTATGTTCGTATGCAGGAAGATTTTACCTGCTTCTTCATGGTGGCCGATCTCCATTCACTTACCACTCATCCGGATACAAAAGAATTAAAAAGCAATGTACACAGGGTTTTAGCTGAAAATATTGCATGTGGATTAGATCCAGAAAAAGCTGCGCTTTATTGCCAAAGCCATATTCATGAAACGGCAGAATTATATCTCTATCTGAATATGCTTGCTTATAAAGGCGAATTGGAAAAAACAACTACATTTAAAGATAAAGTGCGCCTTCAGCCGGAAAATGTAAACGCTGGGTTGTTAACTTATCCTGTGTTACAGACTGCTGATATTATTTTGCATCGTGCCAAATATGTGCCTGTTGGAAAAGACCAGGAACAACATCTTGAAATGGCAAGGAATTTCGTCAATCGTTTTAATCATCGTTACGGAGATGTTTTTCCCGAGCCTGTTGCATTTAATTATAATAGTGAGCTGGTAAAGGTTCCTAGCCTTGATGGATCAGGAAAGATGAGTAAGAGTGAAAATCAAATGGCAACCATATACCTGGCAGATGATGATGATACCATCCGGAAAAAGATCATGAAAATGAAAACGGATAGTGGACCAACTGAACCCGGTTCTGCTAAACCGGATTACATTGAAAACATTTTTCAGCTAATGAAGTTGGTATCCGCCGAAGGCATAATAAGAAAGTATGAAGATGATTTTAATAATTGCTCTGTACGATATGGCGATATGAAAAAGCAATTGGGAGAAGATATGGTGAGCTTTATTACACCTGTCCGTAATAAAACCAATGATATTTTAAATGACGAACCGTATCTTGAGAAAGTTATGAAAACAGGAGCTGATAAGGCCCGTGCCAGCGCAGAAACAACGATGAAGATTGTTCGTGAAGCAATTGGATTGAATTACTATTAAAAAACAAATACAAATTCCGATTTTCGGAAAAGAATATATATATTGAATTGGAAATTTGGAATCTGGAATTTAAACAATTATGGCAAAAGCAGTTAAACCTAAGCATATCGCGGTAGCCGGAAATATCGGCGCAGGAAAAACCACATTAACAGAAATGTTGAGTAAGCATTATAAGTGGATACCGCAATTTGAAGATGTGGATCATAACCCTTACCTCAACGATTTTTATGAAGATATGCCCAGGTGGAGTTTTAATCTGCAGATTTTCTTTTTAAACAGCCGGTTAAACCAATTGCTCGAGATTCGCCGTGGCACCGAAACCGTTATACAGGACAGGACTATTTATGAAGATGCTCACATATTTGCACCAAACCTGCACGATATGGGCCTGATGGGCAAAAGAGATTTTGATAATTATTTCCGCTTTTTTGAAACATTAAAAACAATGGTACAGCCTCCGGATCTGCTTATTTACTTAAAAGCATCTGTACCAACACTAGTAGCCCAAATACAAAAACGCGGAAGAGAATATGAAGAAAATATCCGGCTGGATTATCTGAAAAAGCTGAATGATTTTTATAATAATTGGATAGAGAATTATAAAGAAGGCCCATTGCTGGTGATAGATTCAGATAAAAATAAATTTGCGGAAAATGAAGAACACCTGGGGCAAATTATCAGTAAAATAGATTCTACTTTATTTGGACTTTTCTAGGGATTAATCAATCAATTGATTTTTCATTGCATAGAAAACAAGGCCTACACTGTTTTTAACTCCAAAGCGTTCCATCAGCCTGTCTTTAATAGCCTCAACCGTTCTGGCGCTAATGTCCATTTTTTGTGCAATTTCTGTAGCAGTATATTCCATACAAACAAGTGTAAGAACTTCCTTTTCCCTGTCGCTGATAACAATTTCAGAGGTAAGAGAAGGACTGAATTTTTGTTTGCTGTAATTTTTCTTGATAAGAACTTTATTTACAAACGGGTTGAGATAAAACCCTGTACGCATTACATCAGTAATGGCTTTTTTTATTTCAAGAGGTTCAGTGCTTTTCAATAAATAACCTGCGGCCCCACAATCCATTAAATGGCCTACAAATCGCTCATCTTCGTACATAGTGAGGATAATCACACGAATGTTGGGAAATTGCTTAACAACCTGTTTGGTGGTATCAATGCCATCTCTAACGGGCATTTTTAAATCGCAAAGAATTATATCGGGCTGGGATTCGGGTATTTTTGCAAGTAAATCATCTCCATTATCAGCCTCCATTACAAACTTGATGTTATTATATGGCTTCATAGAAAGGATGACTCCTCTCCGGAAGATCTTATGATCATCAGCTATCGCAACTTTTATTTCGTCATTATTCATAAAATAGGGACAACGTTCGGTAAAAATACGAAAAGAAATGTTGTTACATATGGTTTCTTCTGATTTTTAATGGATTATGGATTTAAATAAGTAGCTATAAAACAAAAATTATACAATTGTTTCTTTCGGAATCTCAATAGTTACTTTATAATAAGTGTGACTCGGGTCTATTTCAAAAAAGATTCGTCCGTTTAAAACCTTTACACGACTGGCAATATTTTTTAACCCTAACCCCGTAGAAACATGGTTTAACCGGTCAAACTCAGCCTGAACAATTCCGGTTCCATCATGATGCAATCGCATATACGTATGGGTTGCATTGGCATTTTGTGTAAGATGAATAAACCCGGCATTACTGTGCTTAATGATGTTATTGATTAATTCCTGAATAATCCTGAATATCAATAATTCCTGGTCCAGTTTTAAACGGGTGCGGTAATCGTGAAAACGAACGCTGGCATTCAGAGTACCACTGCCGTTGATCTTCTGAAAGAGATCACTCATAGCACTTTCCAACCCAAAGTTTTTGAGGGTAGGGGGCATCATACTATGACTGATGTTACGAATCAATTGAATCGAATCATCAATGATCTGTTTGGCGCTGAAAATAGATTGCAACTGCGCTGCAGGATCCAGATTTACCATATTCTCATTCAGGTAAAGACGTGCAGTAGCCAACAAGGGTCCAACATCGTCATGAAGGTCGGCAGCTATACGGTTTCTTTCCTCTTCCTGGAATTTAATAGACGCATTTAGCAATATCTGCTGCTTTTCATCTTCCAGCTTTTTTAGAGTATCATTAAAGCGGATAACTTTTCGCTGATGGAATATTACAAAGAACACAATTCCCAGCGTAAGGCTAATCATAGCTAGTGTGCCAAACAGCATGATATAGCTAAAACCGGAAGAAGAATTGCTGGAAACTTGTAGGAAGATCATGTCAGGGGATAAAGTTAGTATTTATTTTTAATGGGTTTAAAAGCCTAAATCAAAGTTTATTGACATATTGCGTGTATGGTTTTGTTTTTCAACAGAATTGTTTACTACGACAGCAATGCATAGCAGAGTATCCTTAATAATGGTTACTACATCATATACCAGGTTAGATAGATCGATAAACTGTTTGTCCTGATATATTTCTGAGCCAAGAAACTGGAAAAAATTTCCTGAAAAATATATTAAAAACGCTATGGAAATCCAAAAGCTGGGAAGTTGATATACAGGTTTATCCAGGCTATAACGCATATTTTCGTAAAAGAAATATGGTATAACTACTAAAAAAAATGAGGCTTGTATAACCAATGGGAGGTACCTGAAGTCATCGCTGGCTGTAACATGATAATCATAAATGGAGAAAATGATGAATCCTGCAGAAGCAGTCATTAACACTTCTTTTTTGTACTTGAAGCGGATATTATAGTAATAAAACAGCCCTAATAATATAAACTCAATTACAATGTTTATTCTGATAACCAGGAACTTAAGAGGGTAAGAGTGAAGGCCGTACCTGAAATAAAGCTGTAAAAGGAAAAGGAAAAGAAAGACACTTGTATAAATGAAAAAAACCTTGATATCTTTTGTGATTATCTTTTTAAAGAAAATGATACAAAAGATACAAGGTAAGGCTTCAGTTAAGTAAGTTGAATATTTTAATATTTCCAAGTCAGCAATTAGTTTTTTCAAAAATAACTAACTACCATCCAAAATCAAAATTTACTTAATCTTACTTAATCGTTTTGCCATAAAGAAACTTCGTCTTTGTGATACATGATGTAAGTTTTTAGGTTTAGTGATAAATTTGTAAGTGTAAACTTCCCCCAAAAACCTTTGGTCTGCAACCGGCAAAACGGTGCACAAAATGTTCAAAAAATTACGTAAATCAGTAGGTATAGGGGTTTCAAGGGCTTTGGCACGTAAAAAAACGTTCCAAATTTGAGCAAATATACGATATAAAATAGTAAAATTACTATGGAGAAAAGCAGTAACTTTCCCATAGTAAATATACGATGGAGGCTAAAAATTGACAAAAATCAAAGGTGGGCTATTAAATGTAGCACATAAAATCAGTTAAATTGAACCAAAACAACGCATGTGAATAAGTTTTAATAACTTCTGAACATCAACTTAATAGACTGTTTCAAAAGTAAAACAGGGAGAATCAGTCAGTATTGGATTTTACAGCGGAACCTTTTAATTAAGTTGATTGACACTGGTAACACAAGCACAAACAGGTCATCTAGTGATATTGGATATTTAGTGTTTTTCTGTTAATTGGATATTTGGATCAACTGGATAATAAACTACGTAACCAATGTCAATCAACTGGTACAAAGGTATATCGGCATAGGTTCCTGTGAAAGAGCACAATTGCCCTTTTTGTAGGTTGTAGTAATTACTTTTCAAAAAGTATTTGCCCGGGTAAGCATTCGTAAAACAACGTTTGTTGAGTATCGTAAACTTACGAGGGACAAGCCCTCGTTTTTTATAAAGCAATGAAACCATATATATTATCAGGATGTTATTTCAAAAAAAGTTCAATAAAAATTCGTTGCAGAACAATCCCGCAGGTAAAATTTCGTTTTTACCATGTTGGTTTTACTATTGCTTAATACTAACATCATTTAAGTGGCAATAGAAAAACTACCCTGAGAAAGAGGATGAAAGAAGAAACTAATATCAAAATTGTAATAACTTTAAATTGCAATTGGTAAATAAACAATAAACTTATACTTACATCATAAACCTAGATTCTACTTTACTTATGACGAACGCAAATGAATATCTGATTAAAATTGCCATTGCAGATGACCACAAAATATTCAGGGATGGTATTAAAATGGCCCTATCCAGTAAGCAAAACCTTAAAATGCTCTGGGAGGCGGAAGATGGCAAGGATATGATGCATAAGATAGCTATTAAAAAGCCCGAGGTATTATTAATGGATATCCGAATGCCTGAAATCGATGGTATTAATGGAATTGAGCTGATACGCAAAGAATATGAAGATATCAAGATCATTGTATTGACCATGTATGATGATCAGCAGATGATCAGCAAGATGATGGAAATGGGCGCAAATGCGTATCTGACCAAAACAACAGACCCGGAGGAAATATACGAGGCGATACTAACGTGCATGAATGACGATTTTTATTTTAATGAACTTGTGAATAAAGCCGTGATGGGGAAATTGATGCAGAAAAAAAATGTGCGTCATCATTACGGAACAAACACGCCGATACATTTTAATGAAAAGGAACTAAAAATATTACAATTACTGGCTGAGGATAAGACAACTGAAGAAATTTCAAAGATTATCTTCCTTAGCCCCAGAACAATAGAAACCATACGCCAAAACATGAAAGCCAAGGTAAATGCGAAAACGATTGGGGGACTTCTCATGTATGGAATGCGTAATAAGTTGATAGAATAAGAGATCTGGATAGTGTTTTTAAGAGGTGAAAACCAGGCAGTATCCAAAAAATTGATTTTTGTCATAGTATATTTCCTATGTAAAAGAACAGGTAAATCTCCTATTCTATAGTGTTTAAAAAAGTAGCAACTTGCAGTCGATTTAAAACCTAACAATAAATATCCAATAACCTAAAACCGTTCATATGCAAGAGAATCAAGGAAACCCAGAACCAATAAAGGTCATTATAGCTGATGACCATGTACTTTACAGGGCAGGGGTAAAAACTGCGCTGAGTGCAAAAAAAGATATAAAGGTGATTGCCGAAGCAGACAACGGGGTACACCTTCTTAATATGCTGAAAATGATCCAGCCTGATGTTATATTGCTGGATATCCAGATGCCCATTATGGATGGAATTGGAGCATTACCGGAAATAAAAAAGAACTGGCCACATATAAAAGTGATCATGTTAACCTTCATGGATGATCATAGTATGATTACCAAGCTGATGGAACTGGGTGCAAATAGTTACCTGGCCAAAACCAGCGATAGTGAGATCATTTATGAAGCTATAAAAACCTGTTTTGAACAGGAGTATTATTTCAATTCGCTCACCAACAAGGCCTTGCTTACTACTTTCCAGCACATTGGGATCCTAAGCTTAGAATTCCACGTGGACAAGTTGTCGCG
>JADMIO011631500.1_pt1 | contig 98610 bp, 93 predicted proteins | sample 8958161 | NCBI WGS metagenome assembly JADMIO01 (sample SAMN16585339, study PRJNA669376) | soil metagenome | isolation source: Crop rotation soil | place: USA: Cullars Rotation, Alabama | collected 2011
CCGCGACTTCAAGTCACGTGAATTCCAAGCTTCGGATCCCACTGTGCTGGAAAGTGGGCGTAAGAGAGAATTTTTGCAAGCTCTTGTGTTTTTACAAGATGCTGATTTGTGTAGCGGCTTAAATCGAGGGATAGATTTTCCGTGCAAGTGCGATAAACCTGACTGCCCTTTAGACTTTCTTTTTTGAGTATGTTTTGTTCAATGAGTTCTGCAAGAACGATCGTAACGCGGGTAGGATGCAGACCGGTTGCGCGTTTAATCGCTGTGAGATGCGGTGGCTCAGTTGCGCTCTTGACGACTTGAAAGACATTTTCAAAGTTTTCCCAAGAGGGCAATGCAGCATCGATGAAATGTTCTTGAATCTTCTTGTCGGGAGGATAAAAGAGCAGAATTCCACAAGCTTTAAGTCCGTCTCGTCCGCAGCGTCCTATTTCCTGATAATAAGCCGTGATGGATCCGGGTACATCAAAATGCAGAATAAAGCGCAAATTGGACTTGTCGATTCCCATGCCAAGCGCAGTTGTTGCAGCGACAATCTTGTACTGATCGTGCAAAAATGCATCCTGGATCTTCCTTTTCTCTTCCGATTCCAATCCTGCGTGATAAGCAATTGCACGGATGCCTTGTTTTTTGAGAAATTCTGCGACGAGTTCTGTGTTTTCTCTGGTGGCTGTATAGATGAGTCCGCATCCTTCGAGATCGGCGAGCAATAGTTCGCAAATGAGGAGTTTTGCGGCAATGCTCTCTGCATGTAGAACAGAGAGATAGATATTGGGTCTATCCATTTGCTCGCGAAGAACACAGATTTTCTGATGAGATGTAGACAGCTGGACTTTAAGATCCCTTTCTACACGCTCATCCGCAGTAGCTGTAAGGGCGAGGACTTTGAAAGAAGAATTTTTTTGCTCTAGGGCTTGAATAAAAGGCAGGATCTGGCGATAGCTGGGCCGAAAGTCATGTCCCCATGTGGAAATGCAATGCGCTTCATCGATAACAAATAAAGCAATGGGCAGCTTGCATAGAAAATCAAAACGATCGACATGATCGAGCTGTTCAGGCGATACAAAGAGAATGCGAATGCTGCCCGCCATTGCAGCTTGACGCGATAGAGCGTTTTCTTCTTCTGTCTGATCGGAATTGATCGATGCGGCAGGAATATGGTATCGGGTATGTAAATGTTCGATTTGATCGCGCATGAGAGCGAGAAGCGGTGAGATAATTACAGTCATTCCTTCTAATAAGCAGGAAGAGAGCTGATAAACAAGTGATTTACCATGGCCAGTGGGCTGAATGCAAAGCAGACGCCCGTGAAGGAAAAGCGCTGAGATAGCTTCTAGCTGGCCCTTTCGAAAAGTGTTAAAGCCAAAAACACGGTGTAAAACTTCTAAAATATTTTCAGAAGAGATCATAAAAAAGCGTTAAACCTTTATCAGAAGGATCGAATGCAAGCTTCTCATCCAATTTGGAGCGCTTTTCTAAAAGGGTTTGGATTTCTTTTTCTTCTTTTTCTTTATCTAGACAGCGATAATAATCAGCACACATTGCTAAAAGCTCTTGGAATTCTTTTTCTGTTTTAAGAAACGGGATCGTTTGTCGTACAGCAAGTTGGAACAAGTGTATATCGCCATAATGTACAAGACTATTGATAATATGCAGGAGAAGCTCGACGTCCGGCTCTTCATTCAGCTGTTCTAAAAGCCGCTCGATTAATCGATTGGATTCTTCGCTTTCTGTCGAGAAAAAAAACCGCGCGCGAAGAAAATCAAACCATTTTTTTTCTGTTACGTATTGATAAAAAGAATCGATCAATTCCGATGCGTAAAGCTCATCTTCAGCGTCGATTTGCGCTATGATATAATCGTAGAGAAAACTTTCCAGATCATGGGCGCAATAACGTGCAATTTCTTGAAAAACTTCTTCAGAAGAAGAGTATTCTTCATCACTTGCATTATCCAAAATATCTTCGAGAATAGATAGAGCATCTTCGAGCGGTTCATCATTTTCTAGAATCCCGCTGTCGTATTTATCAATGAGATCATCGAGTTCATCGCAAAAAATGGAAAGCGTTTGTTTTTTTGGAAGAAGGCGCCGCCATAATTCGAATAGGAGTAAATAGGCGCGATCTTGCCCTTCTGCATCTGGCTCATCCCAAACATATTCGATGAGATCTTCGGGAGAATCTGCTTCCTCGGCATATAGGGCAAAACTATGTTCATCAAGAGCGAGGTGTAATCGGTTGAGTCGTTCGAACAACGTATCTGTAGGAACAATGCGCAAGTCCTCTATCTGCCAATTTTGCGGCGCGATATCAGGATTGTCCAATGCATTGATTTTCAATAAATTATAAAGAGCCTTGCCTTTGAGCTCCATAAGGAATATCCTTAAAATAAAGGGTTCTAGAATAACTTTTTAAAGATATCTCGTCAATTCAGCAATAATAAATATCACAATATGATAAACTGCATAACTAAGAACCTATCCCGATAAAAGTTTCAGTCGATTTTTTGGGATTATTTGAGCCAATTTTCGATTGATTTTTTGGGGATTGTATCAACATTTCGTATACTATCCCCAAAAAATCGATCGAAAATAGGCCAAAATAATCCCAAAAATCGACGAAGCCTAAGTTGTAAAACACCCTCTGAAACTTTTATCGGGATAAGTTCAAGAAAATTGTTAAAGTAAAAATTTGTGAGAAAAATTGGTTCCCAATCCTATCTACTGCTCGAACTCATTATTGGTTTAACGCTTGTCGTGCTTTGCGTTTTGCCCTACTTAAGAATTCCATCCGGAGTAGTGAGCGAAGATTTTCTTTTTTTGCAACGGCTCGCATTGCAGCATGTCAGCGATCAGACATGCGCCCACGTGAAAGAGCGCATCTATACAAAAGAGCTTTCATGGGAGCAAATCTGCCATCCAAAGGAAAAAAAAATTCTCATCGTGGAAGATGTAGTGTCTCTGCCTATTAAGGAATTAGCGCAGCAGCGCTATTCCAGACGCTGTTATCTCTATTCCACAGGAAAAAAGGGGCCGAATAATGAGGAATATCGTTTGGTAACTGTTAAAATTATTTTTAAAAGAAATCCAGGTAAACTCAGTTTCTTTTCCAATCAATCCAAAAAGCCTTTGCGGTTTGCTTATCAATTTTTTATCGCGCAAGAACAGCAGGCGGCAAATTTACCCGACATACCACCTACCCCTAAAACATAAATAGACCTCTTTCGAAAGAGGTCTATTAAAGGTCTGATCCCAAAACCCGAATGCGTTTTAAGGATTTTTGTTAGTATTAATAACCGCCTATTGCACCTAAAGTGTCGGAAACAGGTTCAGTTTGTGGAGATTGTCTTAAAGTAGAACTTACTGAAGTTCCAAAGTTAGAAATTTCAGAGCGGTATTTATAAGCTAGTGCTCCTGTTCCTGCAGCCAGTCCTAAAGCTAAACCTTTTGCACCCGCTTTACCCATGTTCGTCAGTTTGTCTTTTGCAGGTTGACAGAGGGGATGAAGTTTGGTATTACCAAGAATAGGTCGGCAGCTTTGAGGTTCTACAAGAGAGCTGCTTGTATAATATTTTTGCCATTGTTCATCTAAACATGGTGTGCCATGATAGTTGACGCCAATTAACACGGGGTTATTTTCTACGTTTGAGCCCGTGTAATTTCCGCAAAGATCTGGATTATTATCAAAATAGATGTTTTCTTTTTTGTGTTCCTTGCCATTTTTGTCCTTAATTATGAAAAATGGGTCAAAAGCAACTCGCTCTCCTCGTGTTATCCGCGCAAATAAATCGGAAACATTTGATAAAGTTGTCGCGTGATATGTTCCGGGCTCATAGGTGAAAAGTGGAGTTTTCCAGAAAATTTCGCCGAAAAGCAAAACACTAGTCTGGGAGCTTTTGCTCAGGCATGTGAGAGCTTGTAATGGGCTTGGGGAAGGTCCGCAAGTAGGGCAGACTTCTGGTCTTTTTGGCAATTCCACGAATTCATATATGTAGCCCTTTTGTTTGGCGATATAAATTTTCGAATTTTTTACCGACTTCTCATATGCCTCTGCAATTGTTTCGGGAGTTGCGCGGATAGCAATTGCATTGAATGGCGTCTTATAGATAACTACAGCATTTGAAGTAGCTCCCGGAGATATACTAGAGGATATTAAGGCGCTTTCTGTTTGCGCCGTTTGAGGTGAACCAGAGCCTGAAGTATTTATAGAACTTGTCATACATCTTCCTTTATTTAATTGTTTTTTATTTATAAATAATATTAATTATAAATGAGTAATTAAAAACAATCAAGATTTATTGAAATAATTAATCAATGTAGTTAATATATAATTTGATAATAAAAATTAAAATAAGTAATAAAAAAATAAATATAACTATTTAAAAAACGAAGAATATTTATAAAGTAGACCTAAGTTATTGCATGATCAGGACTTAGGAAATCATATCCAACTTAGAATCAGTCCTGGGTTGAACAACAATGAGGAATAACAAATTGCTACTTTTTGGTCAGTGTATCGACAAGAAGACTTCCGAGGACAATACCCGCACCAGCCAGACATCCTCCTAATGTATGCGGTAAAAACTTCGGAGGGATGCCTCTTATAGGCATTAAGGGAGGATGAATCCTGCGCCACGCACAATCGAGTGCTCCAGCAGCCGCTCCCGCAGCGGCGCCATCGGCGATTTCGCGGTATTTGTTTTGGGGGAGCTGTTGCCCTTCCAAACCGTAATTTTTAACAGCAGGATAGACGATTTCTGAAATGGACCCCACTGCGAAAAAGAGTTTTCCTGATGCTGTCACAGGAATTTTTGTGGCTAAGACCAAGGCACCGGTTGCAAGCACAGGAAAGACGTAGCGGTTTATATTGCGAGAAGAGGGTTTGACCCCTTCTTCGAGAGCAGAATCCAATAATTTGTATCCGGCATGATAACCGAGTTCTCCGCAAGAGATTAGGCTGGCTAGTTCAATGGATTTACGTACTGTGGTAGGCATAAGTTACCTCATTTAAGTAATCATGGGTTCTTCGCTAACGGGTTCATCAAAATTAGGGAAAAGAGAAAGATCGATAAGAGGGCGCTGGGCTTGCCGCACAATAGGGGTGGGCGTTGCTCTTTGTGGAGCTGTTTCTGGAATGACCATCTCGAATTTAAATAGGGCATGAGCAATTTCTTGCTTAATGCGGGAGCTGAGTGAGTCGAAAAGCTTGAAAGCTTCGTGTTTAAATTCGAGAAGTGGATCTTTTTGTCCGACCGAGCGCAAATGCACTTCGGTGCGCAAGTAATCGATTTGCAAAAGATGTTCTTGCCAGAGTTTATCGATATTGCGAATGAGAATGCTGCGCACAATTTCTCTTAAAATATCGCGAGGCGTCAGTTTGAGTGTAGCTTGGCCAGCTAACGCCTCTTGCGTTTTGGTGATCTTTTCTTCTTCTAGGGCAATCTTCTTCTCAAAAGCGCCGCATACTTTTTTAGAGGCGAGTCTTTCGATTTCTTCTACTTGCATGTAATCGTCTTCAAATTCTTTGGATTCAAAGGCGATAGGGAAATGTGTGAGCAACCATTGGCGGTACCCTTCGGGGTTCCATCCTTCAGCAGTAGAACGGGAAACCAAAAATTGATGGCTCATCTGTGCGCACAAACTATCTAAAATTTCTCCTACGAGAGCAAGCGAGTTGTCTGTATGAAGTACTTCATTGCGGAACGCATAAATTTCTTCGCGCTGCTTATTCATCACATCATCGTATTCAAGAGTGTGTTTGCGCATAGTGTAATTGCGCTGTTCCACTCTTTTTTGAGCTGTTTCGATTGATTTATTAAGAACTTTGGCCGATATCGCTTCTCCTTCAGGGGGGCGGAATTTCTGCAAAAAGACGGTGATGCGCGGAGAGGTGAAGAGGCGCATGAGAGAATCTTCGAAAGAGACAAAAAATTTAGAGCTGCCGGGATCGCCCTGGCGTGCGGAACGGCCGCGCAGCTGCCTGTCGATGCGGCGCGATTGGTGGCGCGTAGTGCCAATGACATGGAGTCCGCCTAATTCTGCGACGCCCGGTTTTAACTTGATGTCCGTTCCTCGCCCGGCCATATTTGTTGCGACAGTAATGGCCCCCTTTTTTCCTGCTTCCGCAATAATCTCCGCTTCTTTTGCGTGATTTTTAGCGTTGAGGACTGTGTGTTCGCATTTATTTTGTTTCAGAATGCGGGAAAGCTTTTCAGAGACCTCTACAGACTCGGTTCCGATTAAGATGGGCCTTTGCTGATTATGGGTGTCTTGCACTTCTTTGAGAATCGCGTTATATTTTTCTCTTTCAGTCATGTAGATTTCGTCGTCAGCGTCTTTGCGTTTGCAAGGTTTATGAGAAGGAATCGCAACGACCTCGAGCTTGTAGATTTCCTTAAATTCATTGGCCTCTGTCATTGCCGTACCAGTCATGCCAGAGAGTTTTTTGTACATGCGAAAATAATTTTGCAGAGTGATCGTCGCATATGTCTGCGTCTCTCCTTGGATGGTGACGCCCTCTTTGGCTTCAATTGCTTGATGCAGGCCATCAGAAAAACGGCGTCCGGGTTGAGGACGTCCTGTGTTTTCATCGATGATGACAATTTTATTTTCAGCGATGATGTAATCGACATCGCGTTCCATTAGCAAATGCGCGCGTAGGAGTTGGCGTAAGTTATGGGCGCGTTCTTTGCGCTGTGCGTCTTCCTCGCGCAAAAGGACTTTTCGATGCAGTTTTTCTTGTTCGGATAAAGCGGAATCGTGCTCGATTTTTGCGTATTCTTCTCCTAGGTCGAGCATGACGGATTCATCGATCGAGGCTTTGTGTTTGGTCTCTTCCGACCAACTTTGAATGCCTTTGTCGGTCAGTTCGAATTCATTGGATCGCTCATCGACGATGATAAAAAGTTCCGCAAGCGCCTGAGCGCGCTCCTCTTTATTCTGTTCTGCGTAATAATAGATGTCCCACTTTTCAATGCGCGCGCGCAGATCGGGATTTTCACGAAGCCGCTTGAGCGTTTTATTATGAGGCATGCCCTTAGCGACAAGCCATAATTTGCTGAAAGCCTCGGATTGTTCCTCTTCTTCTTCTTTATTCAGCTTGCGTTCGGTAGGAGTTTCTTCGAGAAGACCGCATTTTTCTAATACTTTGCGCCCTTCTGTCGCCAAGCGATTGCATAAATCGCGCTGATGGCGGACGAGATGGGATACATCGTCTTTGAGTTCATCGTATTTTTGACGGGAAACAGAGGACGGTCCAGAAATGATCAGCGGTGTGCGCGCCTCGTCAATCAAAATTGAATCTACTTCATCGATAATGGCAAAATAATAACCGCGCTGACACTGGTCTTCTTTGCTTTGGACCATAGAATTATCGCGCAAGTAGTCAAATCCAAATTCTGATGCAGTTCCGTAAACGATGTCTGCAGCGTAGATGCTTTTGCGCGCATGGTGCGGTGTTTGGCTTGTTAAGGAGGCGATGTTGAGCCCAAGCCAGCGGAAAATCACACCAACCCACTCGCAATCGCGTTGAGCGAGATAATCATTGACAGTGACAAGATGCACGGGTTGGCCTGTCAATGCGTTTAAATACAAGGGCAATGCCGCAGTGAGGGTTTTCCCTTCGCCGGTTTGCATTTCTGCAATTGCCCCGTAATGCATGGCAATCGCGCCCACAATCTGAACATCATAGGGTATCATGTCCCATTTTTGATCGTAGCCAGAAACATGAATATCGGTCCCGCACAGTCTGCGGCAGACATTTTTGACAGTTGCATAGGCTTCGGGAAGTAGTTGATCAAGCGTTTCTCCGCGCTCAAATCTCTCTCGAAATTCTACCGTTTTATGGCGCAGTGCTTCATCGGACAAAGAGTTAAAACCCTCTTCCAGGCGATTCACCTGAGCGACGATTTTCCAATATTTATTGAGCAGGCGCCCCTGCGCTGTGCCGAATATTTTTTTCAAAAAACCAAACATGCCAAAAGACCTAAAGTATAAATGCCTCCCCACAAGGCTAAGGGGAATGGGAAATTAAATCAAAGGATGTAAACATTGTAACATAATTTGAGTATTTTTTTATGCAGGATTGGTCTTTAAAAATAGTAAGAAAATCTTTAACTCCGTAAAACTTTAACTTTATTGACACATATATTCGATGAATTGACTCGAAATGTTGTTTGCTTTTCAGTGAAAATGCTATAATGATCCCTTGTGAACCTATCCCGATTAAAAGTTTCAGTCGATGGTTAAAATTTTTCTAGGTCTTTTTTTCTTTTTCACCGTAGTTGCAAATGGCCATGGCGCCATTGTAATCCCGCAGTCGTCGCTCGAAGAGCCCAAAAATTCTATACAGGGACCTGACGAGATTACTGCGATTAGTCATTTGATGGAGAGTACAGCCCATCAGCTCGAAGTGCAAAAGCAGATGCGGCAATTGATGGTCGATTTTCAAAAGCAAAAAGAGGAATTTATTCGCGGAAATCAGACTAAGGCTCATGCTGCAGAGATGGTGCGGACCGCTAGACAAATTTATGAGACGATTATTGCGCATCATTTGCAATATCTCTTTTCAAAAGAATATCTCGATGAATTATTGTTTTTCTCCTCTATTGCAGGGAAAAACAAGATGAAAAATCTCTAAGACTCAGTATCGATCTTTTCAAGAAGAAACCCATTTTCATTACACACGGAACTAAAATCATGGCTGTTACCGTAAACGACTAAAATTGTGTCTCGATCCTGACAATCTTCACGCACACATTTTATAACTTCTTCTTCTCTTTTTGTACGTAGTATTTTGTATGTCTGTGTTGTAGGGTCATATATATCTCTTAAAATGGTATCCGATCCTTTTTCCATTTCTAAAGTAAACAGCTTCTCAGCTTCGTCTTCGACTTCTTTACTAGTTCCTCTATATAGAGAAGGAATTTGCCCTAAAAACCACAATGTTTCGGGGCCGCCATTAGCGTATAGAAATTCTTTTTGAGGTCCATTTAACTCTTCAAAAGTAGATGGAATTATAGCTTCATTCCAAGGGCTTATTTGCTGAAGTTCATCTTGATTGAGCCACTCGTTTGAGCTGATTAGAGGCGTAAATACCTTTCTTAGCATTAAGGAAAAGTTAGCAACTCTACCTTCCATGTTAGTTTTAATGTTCTTGCTAAAACAATCATAGATATGAGGAATTTTAGAAATGTGGTCCTGTTCAAATTTTTCAACTTCCGCAACTGCTATTTCATTCCAACTTAACTTTATAGATGATTTTTGAAAATTGCTCGTTAGGGCTGTCATTGAATCTCCATAAAATTAGTTGCATTTATAGTATTATGTCAAATCTATTAAATTATATCAATTCCATTATTTTTATATTAAAGTGTTTTAATATATTAAATTAATCTTGCTGTTGTTTAACATGCAAGGTTGCTGTGAAAGCTTGTAAAAAATAAAGGAAAAATGACATCTTACCTCTTGTAAATAAATTTTTAAAAGGACTTGTCATGCGCAAGCAAAGTAAGATCGCACTTACAAATTTAGTTGTTGTATTGCTAATCACCTTTTCAGCTGAAGCGAAAATTGAGGAACTAATTGTCGGTGAAAATTACGAACAAGAAACCAATGAATATGTGCTTCAAATTAAGCTTGCTTTGCAACATACTTTGGAGAACTCGAATTTAGATTTAGATGATTTCAATCATCATAAGCATGTGCAACCCTATATTGGTAAAGTGCGGGATCGCTACCATGTGGGCGATAAGATGGTTTTGATTACAAGTGATCGATTAACGGCATTTGATGTGCCGGTTGCACGAATTCCATTTAAAGGCGTTGTATTAAATTTAATTTCTGAATACTGGTTTAAAGAAACGGCGCATATTATGCCAAACCATGTAATCTCGGTGCCACATCCCAATGTGACTATTGCTAAAGCTGTAACTCCGTACAAAGTGGAATTTGTGGTTCGCGAATATTTAACTGGCTCTAGCGGCACCAGTATTTGGACTTTATATAAAAAGGGCCAACGCGAGTTTGGCGGTATTGTGCTGCCGGATAACATGCAACAGCATCAAAAACTTCCATGTCCAATTGTGACTCCTACAACGAAGTCTGGCGAGCATGATGAACCCTTAACTCCACAGGAAATTGTTAGTAAAGGTTTAATGACTCAAAAACAATGGGATGAATGTTCTGCTAAGGCTTTAGAATTGTTTGAGCATGTGCGCGATATTGCGGCTAAGCGAGGCCTAATTTTAGCAGATAGTAAAATGGAAATGGGGGTTGATGAGCAGGGAAATAGTATTTTAATTGACGAGCTGTTTACTCCGGATTCATCACGCTATTGGATCGCGTCCAGTTATGATGCGGTAGCTGTGAGCAAGGGCGTGGGCAAACCAAAGAATGTGGATAAAGAATTTATTCGCTTATGGATAAGCTCACAATGTGATCCATATAGAGATCCAATCCCAATGGTTCCACAAGATCAAATCGTAGAGCTTAGTCGAAGGTATATAATGTTATACGAAATCATTACGGGCCAGAAATTCCCATTTAAAGAGGTGGTTGATGCTGAGAATTTGAATGAGTCAGTATATAGGAATCTGGCTCTTACTGATCTCTAATTTCCTTCATCGATTTGCACACGATGCTGCTATGTCCGATATTGCTCGATGAATACTAAGATCTAGAGCTCAGGGCAGTGCTTTTGCATATTGCGCGAGCGATGCGCTCGCCTGATTCGCAAGCGGCTTCCATGGTGCCTGGTATATCAGATAAGATAGAAGTATGCTCGCCGGCAAAATACAGATGCTGTTGGAGGGGAGCAAGTAAGTGCCATCCTAAGCGCTCTCCCATTAATGTTCCCAGCGGCACTCCTAATACATTCGCTAAGGTTAACCCAGAAAACATAAGAGCCACTGCCATGGAGCGTTTGCTCGGTTCCACAATATGTGAAGCTATTACGGCGCTGATACCAAAAAAGGCTCCATGACAAAGCGCAGCTAATATCCTACCTATGATTAAAATAGGGAAAGTTTCCGCAATGGCAGAAATCAAATTTCCTAGAATAAATAGAGCAATTAAGCAGATTAATACATATTTGCGTCGAATGTGAATCGTGCATGCAGTAATAAGCGGCGCTCCGATCGTGACACTTAACGCATAGCTAGTCATCACCCAACCTGCCGCAGGGATCGACACATTTAAATCTGTTGCTAATATTTTGAGTAAGCCTGCGATGACAAATTCGGTTGTACCGATGCCAAAAGAGCATATTGCCAGTATAAACAAAATGATGGGCGCTTCCTTACAAGGTTGCCATTTTCCTTGAAAGGGCGTAGGGGAGTTTTCTATTCCTCCTATATCAAACTCGCTCATATGTCTCACAGTTAATAGATTGTGCTATGTAATAACTCTTATTGCCCCGCTCGCAATTTTAATTAGCTTGTGCACATTACTTTCTTTCTTTGCCGTGTTCTAGAAAATATGCAATGTCTTCTTTCGCTGTTTTACCCTTAGCGACTTTAACTACGAAGTTTTCATAAGTCATATCTTGAGGGGATGAATCAAATGGAATGGGTGCTCGGTTAATTCGCAAGAACAGATAGGCAGCACCAGCCCCAGTTCTTTTATTACCATCGTTGAAAGGGTGGTGACAAACAATGTTGAATAAATATATTGCAGCCTTGTCGTAAACTGAAAGGTACAAGTCTTGTCCAAACATCACCATTTTGGGACTTTCTATGCAGGAAAAAAACAGATTTGAATCCCGGATACCTGTTAACCCACCAAATTTTTCAATCACAGCATCATGAAGCTTTAAAACCTGTTCAATTGTTAGATATTTTATCATTTTTTTGAGAGTCTTTTGAGCATGGGTGCTTTTTCAACTAAAAATTCCTTGAGTAGTGCATCAAATTCCTTATCACTAGCCTTCTTATGTTTTTTTTTGCTTTTAGTCTCATCTAACCCCGGAAGATGTTCAATGACAAACTGTCTAAGGGTGACGCCTTCTTTTGCGGCAAGCATTTTTATATAGGTGTGTTGCTCGACAGGGAAGTCGATAGTTAACCTTACGGTTTTCTGTTTTTGCTGTTGGGGCATACTATTTTCTCCTCGCTTTTTACCTGATTTTCAGGATGCCGTATCGCCGTAAATAAGTCAAATATATATCGGCAACTTTTAAAATACAAAGATCGAAGGTCCTTTTATGATTCACTCTCTGTATTCATGCATCATTATGTGCCACACAAAGAGTGGCTCTCTGAATCTGTAGGAAAAGGGTTGTTCTTTATTACCAGCTAGAAGAAAATCAATCCTAGTGTAGTTAATAGCCAGCAAGATTCAAATTTTTTGTTTTTAACTTGATAAATTTTACAATGTATTAACGATTATTGAATTATTATTTTGATAAATTAAGCTTTACAAATTTGTTTAGTTTGTTTATAATATTATCAATTATAATTTAGGTTATTATGTCGTTGAATTTATCTGTTCAACTAAAGCAATTATTCATCCAGTCATAGGATAAATATTATTCAGGCATTGACTGGACGTGCTATTAATCGTTCCGATTTTGTCTGGAATGATTTGGAAAATCTCGCATTTGGAACAGAGCAGGTTTTTTCTTCTTTAGATTCACGACCGGTTTCTTCTTTTACTTGGAACGATCTAGGTAGACTTTGTGATTCATGTGTGAGTTTGCGCCATGTATCCAGTGAACTAGTCGCTCGCGAGGAAGCCAATACCTACGGTTTAAGAAATGGGTCTGCACTGAATATTTCTCCCAAATGCATTTTTGTTTTAGAATTGCTTCTATGAGACTGGTTTTCGCGTACTACACAAAAAATCTGCAAAATCTTAGATTTATAATTCCTCAAGGTCTATAGGCCCATGAACAAGATCCTATACATTGATCGCAAGACGAAACAGAGAAAAAGAGAAAAAATCTATGGACATCTGTTTCTCCAAATGTTTTATGGAGAAGGCTTTTTTTCTCGGTTGTTTTTCCATACTATTCTTCCTTTTATGGCGCGCATTTCTTTTTTTTCGCGCTTCTATGGTTTTTTGCAAAAAAGCTCTTTTAGCCGCTTTAAGGTCAGACCTTTCATCGAAACATTCAAGGTCGATGCGTCCGAATTTTTACATCCCGTGGAATCTTTTAAATCCTTCAATGAGTTCTTCATTCGACGATTGAAACCGAATGCGCGTCCGATTAAATCTGGCGATGAGACGGCTGTATTGCCTGCAGATGGGCGCTATTTCGTCTTTGAAAATTGCAGCACGGTCGATGGCTTTCTGATCAAAGGACAAAAATTTTCCCTGATAGAATTGTTACGAGACGAACAGTTGGCGAAACGCTACGAAGACGCGTCTATGGCCATCGCCCGGCTTTGCCCCGCGGATTATCATCGCTTTCATTTCCCTTGCGAATGCGTTCCAGGCCCTGCCCGCCTGATCAACGGTCCTTTATTTTCCGTCAATCCTTTGGCTTTGCGCAAAAACATTCATTTTCTCACTGAAAATAAGCGCATGATCTCCTGCTTGGAAACCACGCATTTTGGATCTGTTTTGTTTATCGAGATAGGTGCGACCTGTGTGGGAACAATCCATCAGACATATACCCCTGGCTTCCCTGTGGCAAAGGGGGATGAGAAAGGATATTTTTCTTTTGGCGGTTCTTGCATTATTTTGCTTTTCGAGGCGAACAGAATCGCATTTGATACTGATCTCATCGAAGCTTCTTCGCAGAAGATCGAGACGCTCGGACTTTTCGGCCAGTCTTTGGGGACTGCAACGCGCTGCAAATAGCACATGATGCGGTGTCATGCCCGCGTGCCGGACAGTACTTTCTTGCGAAATAGATCATCTGCAGGTGAACTTTATTCCAAGAGTTTTTAGGGAAAAGTCGTTTTAAATCCGCTTCGGTTTGCTTGACGGAAGTGCCATTGCTTAATCCCCAACGCTTGGCACAGCGATGGATATGCGTATCTACGGGAAAAGCGGGTTTGTGGAAGGCTTGCGACATTACTACCGATGCTGTTTTGTGGCCAACACCGGGCAATTGTTCTAGATCTGAAAAGCTCGCAGGTACTTTACCCTGATATTTCTCGAGCAAAATTTTAGAGAGATTCCAAATCGCTTTTGCTTTTGTCGTTGCCAGTCCGCAGGGACGGATGATCGCTTGAATCTCATCGACAGAAAGCAGGAGCATTTGTTTGGGCGTCGAGGCTTTAGAAAATAGAAGAGGGGTGATGAGATTGACCCTTTGATCCGTACACTGCGCCGAAAGGAGAACTGCGATAAGAAGGGTGTACGCATCCTGGTGTTTTAGGGGAATAGAGGGATGAGCAAAGAAATGATCTAGTACAGATTGGATGAATGCCGCGCGTTGTTTTTTAGTCATCAAAAACTATTTTCCGATGCAGAATTTAGAGAAGATCGCATTTAAAATATCCTCTGTGATGTTTGTTCCTAAAATCGAGCCTAATTCTAATAGTAAATTGCGCATGTCCGATGAGACAAATTCTGGAGAGATGCCTGTATTGAGGCCTGCAATGACCTGATCCAATGCATGAATCGCTTGATCGATAGCTTGTCTATGGCGTATGTTAGTGATCGTCACTTCTTCTTTGGATGGCATGCCTTTGCTCCAAATCATGCGATCAATTTTCTGTTTCAATTCTTCCAATCCCTGTCCTGTTTGAGCAGAAATCCAGACGTTATGCAGAAAAGAGCAGCAAGAGGCATCTACGTGATTGAATGGCAGATCGATCTTATTCCAAATCAAAAGAGTTTTTTCTTGCGGCAATGCAGAAAGAAGCGAGAGTATTTCGGCATTTAAAGGCTGCGAAATATCGAGAACACATAAAATGAGATCCGCTTCCTGCATGGCCTTTTTTGATCGGCGTACTCCTTCTTTCTCGACGATTTCCTCAGTTTCTCGAATGCCCGCGGTATCGATTAAGCGCACATGGAGCTTTCCCAATAGCATTTCTTCTTCAAGCAAATCGCGTGTTGTCCCAGGAATATCCGTTACGATGGCCCTTTCATTTCCCAGCAAGGCATTCATGAGAGAAGATTTACCGACATTAGGCGGTCCAACGAGGCACAGATTTAGACCTGCATGGAGTATTTTTCCTTCATGAAACGTATTGTTCAATTGCTGCATTTGATTGCGGATCTCTTGAAGTTGTGCAATTACTTGTTCCATCGGTGCAAAGGCGAGATCTTCTTCTGGGAAATCGACCCAAGCTTCGAGGATCGCTGCAATTTCGATGCATTGATTTTGAAATGCGGCAATTTTTTTCGAAAGATTTCCCTGTAGCTGCTTTTCTGCTGCATTCAATGCCAGTTCATTTTTTGCAGCGATGAGTTCTTGTACCGCTTCCGCTTGCGCTAAATCGATCTTGCCGTTGATAAAAGCTTTAAAAGTAAATTCTCCCGGCTCGGCGCTACGCGCTCCTGCTTGAAGCACTGTTTCCAACACTCTTCGCGTTACGAGCGTTCCCCCATGGCAATGGATCTCTACAGTTTCTTCTCCAGTATAGGAATGCGGTGCCCGCATGACGAGCAATAATACTTTATCAATGTAATTGCCCTCGCTATCGACAATTTCTCCCAAATGCGCTGTATGCGATCGGAAGGTGCGGACAGGGCCTGTAAAAATTTTTTCAGCAACAGCAATGGCCTCATTTCCTGAAATGCGTACGATCGCAACCCCGCCTTCACCAGGCGGTGTGGCGATAGCCGTTATGGTGGCGCCGCTTTGATAGGGACGATGTACGAATTCTTTCATGGGGGAGAATGATAGCGGAACTTCGCTCTAGAAACAAGTATATGTATTGGGGAAAACAGTCTTCATATCGGCGAGGCCTTAATTTGTCCCTTTTCCCTAGATAGTTTACAGATTTATATTCTTAATCATATATGAAAAATTTTAATATATTAACTAAGTTGTAAAACAACCCTCTAAAGCTTTTCTTCTTTGATAGCGCGCTGTAACAGTGATTTCACCACATCGCGGGGATCAGCGCCTTCATAGAGAATCGCATATACACCTTGGGTGATGGGAACAGCGATATGCGCTTTTTGCGCGAGCTGCAACGCGGAAACGCAGGTATAAGCGCCTTCCACTACCATGCCAATTTTTTCTTGGGCCGCTTGCGAGTCGAGTCCTTCTGCGATGAGCCGGCCAAACATGTAATTGCGGCTCAATTTGGAAAGACAAGTGACACAAAGATCTCCAAGTCCGGAAAGACCGTTAAGCGTTTCCGGGTTGCAACCTTTGGTCACGGAAAGCTTGCGAATCTCATGGAGCCCGCGCGTCATGAGAGCGGCTTTTGTATTGTCCCCAAATCCTAATCCATCAGAAATGCCGCTTGCGATCGCTATAATATTCTTCATCGCTCCGCCAAATGCCACGCCATTAATATCCTCATTGGGATAGACTCGAAAATAGGGAGTGGTGAAAATATCGACGATCTGTTTACTTAAGGAAGAATGATAAGACGCGCACACCACGGACGTTGGAAGCCTTTCGATTACTTCTTCAGCGTGGCTAGGACCGCTCAAGCAACAGATATTTTTTTTCTTAGATTCGCCTAAAACCTGGACGACAACTTCTGGTAATAAGAGTCCGCTATTTTGCTCGATTCCCTTAGATGTGATCACGATGGGGCAACCCACGCTTCCAAAAGCAAGCACTTGTTCGAAGACTGGCCGAATCCCTTTCGAGGTCACAGATTCTACAAGAAGCTCGGCATGTTCCAAACAATGTTTCAAATCACTAGTGAACTCGACTTTTTCATTCGCCTTTATACGCGGCAATTTCGGGTGTTCTCTTTTTTTTCTTAACGCCTGTGCAAACTCGGGATTGGCCGTCCACAAGATGACGGAATGGCCATTGGTAGCGAGCAGCGAAGCGAGGCAGAAGCCCCATGTTCCCGCTCCTAAGTAACTTATGCGCATAGAATCCTAGATGTGCGAATTTTTTTAAAATATCAGATTGGGTTTGCTTTTACAATACCTCTTGGCATAAGCGTTAGTTGGGCAAGAGGTTTAATATTTCCGGAGTAATATAGCCGCTCCCAGGCAGAACACATTCTCTCATTGCTTTCTTGATTGCCTCGGTAGGATAATAAAAGGCAGGATCGAGTTCAAAGGCAAATGCAGGTGCGGTCAATCCTGAGAGTTGCGAGTAGATTTGTTTATCCCATGCGAGCAATGCTTCTTTAGCACTTGCAGGACTCTTTTCGCCTTGTGCATTTTTGACAGGAGCATAAGTGCTTTGTCTAGGACACAGCATCGCCGCGCTTTTTTCAGTAAAATCGAGCAGATCAAATTGAAAAGTTTCACATTTGCATACGGAAACCTGTTCTGCAATAGTAGATCCTATCGGGATAGCCGACGCTTGTTTATGGGCTACGTGTAAAGGAAGCTGTTTCGTTTTATCCTGGCATAGCTTGCGAATAAATTCCATAGACCAGCAAAGCAATCCTGTATTGGCAAAAAGATATTCTGCAGATGCCATCGGAGAAAATTCGGAATATTCTACGACTTTAATTTTATTCTGGGCTTTCGCAATGACTCCCATCTTTTCTGATAGTGAAATCCTTTCGACCACTTTTAAGCCTACATCTAAATCTTTCGCATCAGTAAAGCCAATAAACGTGCCATCGAACGGATCTGCTAAGGGATTATCCACAAAAATCACATTCAGATATTCCACCCCTTTTTTTCGCCACAGATCCCAAATTCCTTGTTCATAAAAACAATGCAGCGCAAGGCCGTTGCCATCAGGGCCCACCGCAAGCGAGCCTGGTCGCTCGAGAAGCCAGTGACCTTGCGCATCGAGCAGCGGCAGCATTCCTTGGGGAAAAAAGGTAAGCTGGGAGGGATGCAGACCAAAAAAATCCTGTTTTTCAAAAAAAGAGAGCGTCTGATCATGATTAATTGGCGAGGTCATAATCGCAATAGGAAGCAGTTGCTGCGCTTTTTTGCTTGCGCATACCGCGCGTTCGGCATGAAACTGGAATAGACTTTTTCTTTTTACAGCAGTGATCGGAACGATGCCCTTAGGGCCATCATACCCTAGACGAGTGCCTTGTCCCCCTGCCAGAATCAAACATCCTACTTTACCTTCTCGAATCAGAGCATCCCCTCGCTTCTGATCCGATAGCAGTCCCGATTCGACATGACTCAAGGGAGAATAGGAATCTAGGGTATTGCTGACAGGTGCAGCTAGAAGAGCGCGTTGTCTTGCAAGCGTCTTTGGTCCATAGCGTGTGAGTTGTTCACGGAATGCATGGCGTTCGGATGGAGAAAGGGATTCTATATTGAGACCTAAATGAGGCTGCCCCAGCTGTTCTAAATAAGTGCGAATTTCTAACATAGAATATCGGCTTTATGAAAAAGCTCCTCCATAACTCTTTCGACCGAAAGGGACCGCAAGTCTTTGTTTTTTGCGATAAGAGGCCGATGCTTCAATTGAGGATTGGGGGATTTGACATTTTGTTTTAATATGCCCTGCTTCGGATCGGCCCATAAAGAAACGATGTCGATCGGGAAAGAGGCATCGATATAATATGTCATCGATAAAATGCCAGAATCGGGAACAAGCAAAAAACGGCAATGATTTTTAATAATAGCCAGCATTTCAAACAAAGAGGTCTTACCGCGCAGATCGCAGATTTGTTTTTCTTCAAAAGTGGGATTCGAGCCAAAACCAAATAATACAATTTCTACCCCCTGCTCTTGAATAGCTTTTTGAAACAGCGCACGCCAGTGCTCAAGGGGCCAATTTTTTTCATAGGCGTACTGCGTTTCTGTTTGCACATGCACACCGATATAGGTCTTCTCTTTCAACAAGGAAAAGCGTTCGCTCAAAAGATCCAAAGCAGAATCCCAGGAAAGACGTGGAGTGAGTGTTCCCAGCTGCCACAGTAGCCAGCGAGAAGGATCTGGCTGTTCTAAGATGACATCGAAATCGGCCTGCTGTTTATGCACTTTAGCCAAAGTCGTAGACAAGTCGAAAGCAACTTTGCGTTTCCACTCTTCATCCACGATAATCTCGACGCCGCCGAGCATTTTAAATCCATCGGCAAGATCCGCACGAGTCGCATAAGTGATCTGTGCATCGGGAATATAGGAACGGATACGCGCGTTTAACGCATAAAGTCCAAGAGGAATATCGCCAAGGCCGCGATTCCAGCAGATTAAAAAGCGTTTTTTCCGCTCTTCTTGAGCGCGCTTAAGCAATTGATCGAAAGGATTGGGCCCATAGCGTTTCCATAAATATCTTAGCATATAAACATCTCACTTAGGGGATTACATGCAATTTAGATTGTTTAGACTGTTTCAAGCGCTTCGCATCAAAAGCCTGTTTGATTGCGAAATAGACCTCATCTGCCTCGATGCGTTTCATGCAGCGAAAATCGATTGGACAAACCCGTTGATAGCAAGGAGAGCATTCGACATGCTTATGAATCACGCATCCTCCATGATAAGGACCTGTTACGATTTCGCTAGTAGAACCGAACAGAGCAATCATTGTCGTGCCAAGGGCATCTGCAACATGCATGGGCCCGCTGTCATTGGTCAATACGATGTCGCATAAACTAATTAAGCTCGCTAATTCTCTCAGCGTTGTCAATCCGGCGAGATTAATAACGCGCAAAGGCAGTTCTCTGCAGATTTCTTTGCATAGAGGAGCTGTAGCTTGATCGCCAAAATAGACGATGTAGAGATCCTCCTCTTTTAAAAGGCGCATCGTCACCTCGCGAAAGCGCTCTGGAAGCCAGCATTTAGAAGAGCCATAGGTCGCTCCTGGATTGATTCCGATAACATAAGCATCTTCGGGCACACCGCGTTGATGAAGAAGAGTTCGCGCCTCTTCTACTTCTTTCTGCGACAAATAGAGTTTCGGAGGTGTGGAAGAAACGGGAATGCCCAATGGCTTCAAAAGCATTTTATAAGTCTGGACGAGATGCTGATTTTGTATACTAGAGGGAAAAGGCTGGCTGTGCGTTAGGAGAATCCTTCTTCCGTTGCGCTGATATCCGAGTCGATAGCGCACATGGCCCATCGAAAACCACCAGGCGGAAGAAAGAGAATGCGTCAATAAAATGCCTAAATCATAACCGCCGAGTTTCAGTTTTTCGATAATATTGCGTTTCTCGCTGCGCCGTCCAAAACCGTTCCCTTTGCGAAAACAAAATAGTTCGTCAATCTCAGGATCCAGTTTGAGAAGTTCGCAAATCGGCGATCGGCACATCGCTGTGATGCGCGCTTTGGGGAAGGCTTTTCTTAAATCGGAAAGAATCGGAGTTGCCATGACAAGATCCCCAATCCAATTAGGCATGCGCACGACGATATTTTGCGGCTCAAATCTTTCCAAAGATTTCATGTGTTTTCTTTTTGTTAATCAAAACTATATCAGTCTAATTTGAGTAGCACAACCACACGTGGATTTTTAATTTTGAGTTATACCCAAATACCTTTACAAATGGATTTTTTGAATGACCAAAGTCCAGCTTGCTAAATTTTTTGATTATGTTATACCCTTTGGCGAGTTGTCAATAATTGTTGCTATCCCTATGAGTCCAAGGTTTTTAAAGATATCAGATCCCCGTGATTTTGTATATCTAAAGCTGGTGTGTATCTAATGACAAATTCCAGAGATCAAAAAAAATATTTAAGTGTGAAAATCGGTTTGGACGCCGTTCCCTTAAATCAACTTAACGGTGGCATCGGCTATTATATTTTTCATTTACTCGACGCTCTCATCCCCTTGCATCCCCGCTGGATTTTTTTTCTCTATGCCTTTTCATCAGAAGGAGATATTGCCTATTTCAAAAAATATCCCAACGTCGTCATCCGAGCACTTTCCTTCGGGCGCATTTCCCATACCCTATGGTCGCAGTCGACTCTGCCTTTTGCTTTACGCGCTGATAAGATAGACGTTTTTTGGGGAACGACGCAATCTATTCCTTTGCTGCAGTGTAAAAAAATCAAAAAAATTTTACTTTTGTACGATTTTGTTTTCCATTTTTTCCCTCAGACGGTCTCCTCTTTAAAGTGTATTTTTTTTAAAAAATTTACTCGGGCAATGTTAGAAAAAGCCGATTTAATTTCATCCATTTCACAGGCCACTGCGGATAAACTTTTCGCTTTACATGCCAAACGATCCGATGTGATTCTGCATCCGCCGCTTAAACCTTCGATTCAATTCTACCCCCAGGAAATTGCCGAAAAATTTTTATCTTCTTTCGGTCTAGAGTATAAACAGTATCTTCTCACAATTGGAACTCTTGAGCCGCGAAAAAATTTTAGCGGCTTGATAGACAACTACCTCAATGTACTCAAAAAACAACCTGCTCTTTTTCCATTGGCCATCGTCGGCGGGGGTGGTTGGAAAAATGCAGCGATTGTAGAAAAACTGAAAAAAGCACAAGCAGAATATCCGGATAAAATCAAACTTCTCGGATCAGTTTCGGATAACACATTGTCTTATTTCTTGTCTGGTGCGCGTTATTATATCTGTTTTTCTCACTACGAAGGTTATGGGATGCCCTTAGCAGAAGCGCGTTATTGCCGCACTCCAATTATCTGTTTTGATCAGCCAGAAATGAGAGAAGCGGCGGAAAATGATGGCATCTTTTTGCCTCTCGTGGATTTTGAAGAAGAGCTCGAACAGGCCCTATTGCAGAACAATCCTCCTACTCCCTCGCCATGCACATATGCGTCCAACCAAGAAAAAGCGCGCATTTTTTCGCGCGCACTGCTTGATTTGTTACAACATAGTGATTTAACTTAAAATTAATAGACATGGCAAGAAGGCTGCACAATTTTTTTTCTGGAGCAAGCGACCATTGTACAAGCACAAGGCGCCAATAAAATAATCTTATGGACAAAGACTCTCCCATAATCTTAGGCATTGATCCAGGCACTCGCATCACCGGATATGGCATCATCCAAGTTGCTTCCTCATTGAAAGTTTTGGATTTTGGATGCGTACGACCTCCGGTGAAATTAAAAGATGCGCAGAAATATTTAGTGCTCTTTAACGCAATTGATCTTCTTTTGGAAAAATATCAACCGGATTTTGTCGTCGTGGAATCGCAGTTCGTATACAAAAACGTTTCGAGCGCACTGAAATTAGGAAAAGCACAAGGAATGGCGCTTCTCGCCGCGGCACGTCGCTCAATTCCCATTCATGAATTTGCTCCAAAACAGGCCAAACGCGCAGTGGTCGGGAATGGAGCTGCGAGCAAACAGCAAGTGCAAAAAATGATCCAAATGCTTTTACATCTGCCTCATATTCCCGAGCCAGAAGATGCCGCCGATGCTTTGGCCCTTGCCATCTGTCTTGCGCATACGCTATAGTGACTTAAACTTAGCTGTTGATAGCATTATGTTTGAATACATTAAAGGCCGCTTGGCCCAAGCTTCTCCCACGCATATTACTGTCGATGTTCACGGATTAGGATATCGACTCTATATTCCCTTTAATAATTACGCTAAGCTTCCCGCACTAAAAAACCAAGTGCTCTTTTTTGTTTCCACGGTCATCCGTGAAGATTCTCACAAACTATTTGGCTTTCTTTTCCAGCACGAGAGGGATCTTTTCGAACAGCTCATCGAAATCTCAGGCATCGGCCCCAAAACCGCGCTTGCCTTGATCGGCCACATGGAATTGCAGGAACTCCAAGCTGCTATCGCCCAGGGCAACATTGCAAAGGTGTGCAAAATCCCTGGAATCGGCAAAAAGATGGCGGAAAGGCTTATCGTAGAAATGCGCGATAAGATTTTTAAAGTACAAGGCGCGCAAACTCTTTCCGAGGATTCTCAAAGGGAAACTCGCACCATTCAGGACGCAGTCAGCGCTCTGATAAACCTAGGGTATAATACAGTCCAAGCTCAAAAAGCTGTAAAGACCGCTATGCAAACTTATGAAAAAGAACCCGCATTGGCCGCGCTCATCACATCAGCTTTACGTTACATGTAAGAGGGTATATCGAAAATGATTCAAGAATCATTTTCGGTATATTTTACAACTTCGCTATGTCGACTCTACGTATATTATACCATTTATCAAAGATAAGATTGTGCTATTTCTCGTTTTTTACGGGGATTACAGTTCTTTTCATTCCCAATAGTTCGATAAATGCTAGGACACCGAATACTATGAATATGAAATAGAGATAGATAGGAGGGGTCAAGCCCACTGTGAGGCCGATGAGCACGAGAAATTGCAGTGCCGTAGATACTTTCCCCCATCTTAAAGATTTGCATTCATAGGCATGCCATTGCCCAGCAATACTGAGATAGAGTCCAAATATGCAGAGAGAAAAGTCACGAGCAACCATGGAGCATCCTTGCCAAAGCTCCAGTTTTTTTTCTACTAGGAGAATTCCTAAGGCAAAGAAGACAAAGAACTTGTCCATAGCTGGATCTAAAATAGCACCGAATTGTGTAGCAGTACTGCGCTTGCGTGCAAGGTAGCCATCGATGCTGTCTGTAAGCATCGCGAGAAAAATCGCAAAGAGCCTACAAGGAATATTATCGATTAGAAACAAAAAAGCGAGGGGGGCTCTTAAAAAAGACAAACTATTGGATAAACTTAACATTGAACCGTCTATATATAAAACACGCTCAAGTAGGCAATTTGCTGGCCTTGGCTTTTTTCTTACTTTTATACCAGACATAGGCAATTACCGTCACACTGAAAGCACCGAATAAGAAGAGATTAAAAGTTTTCACATATTGCCAAATGATCTGATAATTTTGGCCGAGAAAATAAAAAATCGAAAAAGCAATGGAGCACCATAAAGAACAGGCGAGAGCATCCATTAAAACAAATTTTCCAAAATGCATTCTACTCATACCGGATGACATAAAGATGCAATTCCGCACACCAAACGGAATAAATCTACCTAAAATTAAAGTTCGCATCCCGTATTTATTATAAAATATTTTCATCTTATTTAGGCGCTGGACATTAATGAGGCGAGAAATATAGCGCATTTTACACAGTTTTGGACCCAGTAATCGTCCCACCCAATAAGCTAACCAAGCCGAGCAGGAGCAGCCGATTAGGCAGCTTAAAAAAAGATAAATGGTATGTTCCGGTACGATCATCGCTGCTATAAAAGCGCTCACCAGGACCAGAAGGTCTATGCACAGAGGAATATTCAATCCAGCAAGCACAAGGGCAATAAATACATACCAATGGGCATGATGGGCATGCTCTGAAATGATAGAGAGTATTTTATCCATCAGGTTCATAATACTCTCTTATATCATAATGATGTATTTGAACCTATCGCGATAAAAAGTTTCAGTGTATTTATTAAATATATTCCTAATAAATTTCTAAGAGGGTGTTTTACAACCTAGGCTTCGTCGATTTTTGGGTTCAGGTGAGTAAAGATAATTTTAATTCTGGAAAATGGAATGGAAATCAATTGAGTCCCATTGCTTTCCGTTATGCGGCTTTGGCATCAGCAGTATTCATTTCTCTTTTTTTAGGAATAGCGGTATTTGGAAAAATAGTTTACCCGCTGGAAAAATTAAAGCAATTAGATCTATTAACGAGCATTTTTGAAATTCTGTTTATTGGATTTCTCCTTATTTTTCGGAAGCGGCGCGCGCTTTGGTTCGGAGCGGCTATCGTCTTTGCGAGCTGGGGCGGATATGCGATTTATTGGTGTTATCTGAAGCTCCCCTGCAGCTGTATGGGAACGATGATTGCACTGCCCTCCGTCTATGCTCTTTTTCTGGACGCGCTGTTTTTTGTTATTAGCTGCATGATGGCATGGATGTTGGGAGCTCTGCGCAATATTTTGTATCTACTCGTTTTATGTGCATTGCTAGGTGGTCTGATCGGATACGCCTTTGCGGAATGGGTCTTCTACGTGAAGATCGTAGGCGTTCTATGGCACTTATTTTGATAACAAGACCTCTTTCGAAAGAGGTCCTCTATTTATGTGTAGCAAGAGAAGGTTGAAGAGGCGTTACTTCTTCATCGGGAACGGTGAGGGTTTCTTGTTGAGAAGATAGATCATTGAAACGCCCGCCTAAAGAGCGCACCGCATACATCCACACGCCGATGACGCCAAACAAAAGGACCGCGACATAGGGGGTGCTCAATGCGACAGTGCCGAAGCACATGAGCAGACTCTGATGAATGATAGAACCTCCTGATTTGCCCAGACGCGAGCCTACGCCATCGATAGCAGCTTTTCCCTTCAGTTTGCATTCTTTGCTCAATGGGATAAAAGCAATTTCTTTAGTGGCATCGAACAGCGTATATTTAGAGGCGCGAGCTAAGCAGTTTTGTAAAGAGCCAAAGAAGACGCACAATACGAGCGGCGAAGTTCCTAAGAAAGCGGAAACACCTGCAAAACTGGAGTCTTTAAAGAAAAAGAAAAAGAAAAAAGCGATGCCTGTGATGAGTAAAATACAAGGAGAGATCAGAGCGCTTGCCGTCCAGCTGAAACGGCGAATTACAGTGCCTGATACAAAAACACTGGTTACAGTGGCGACAATCCCAATCCACATGAGAACCTGACCCATATAGGCATTAAAATCGGAAGGATTTGGATAGAGCTGTTTGACTTGATCTTTCCAAACTACCTCGACGAGATTGATCGCGATGTTGTACATGACGACAATCACAGCAATGCAAATTAAATATTTGGATTTGGCAAGGTAAGAAAAGTTTTTACGCAGTCCCATTTTTACTTTTGTATCATTTTGCGTATGGAAAGTAGGAGAATTGTAGCCGAAGCCCTGCTTGTGCAGATAGCGGAAGAGGCTCATACAGCAGAGCCCTCCCAGAACAATGATTCCATTCAAAAAGAAAATTGACTGGCCCCATGCATCGGTCCCAAACGGAAGATGCGGGTTAAAAGCTTGTTGCGACATGCTAGTAGCAACTCCTCCAGCTGCAATTCCTGAGAGGTTGATGCTGATCCCGAGGAGGCCATAGTAGCGTCTTGCATCATTGACGGAGGTGACATCATTTGCAAATCCCCAGGCGAGAACGGTCATGATAATGGTGCTCCACATCTCGGACATGACATAATAAAGCGTGAAGGTCCAGTTGCGGAAAAGCGCGACAAAACCTTGGCAGCCTAAGGGAAGCATGTGTTGGATGCGATCGCAGAGCCCATGTGGATGCAATTGATTTTGAAACGGATAGAGGATGAATGTAAAGAGGATAAAAAAGGCTATAAAAATGCTCATCATGACATAAAAGACTCTTTCCCGCGAGAGGCGGTTGGAGACGCGGGTGAAGATGAACGTGAATAGCAAAGCGCAAGGAACAATAGCCCAGACTTTTAAAAATGGCAATGCCTCTGCCCCTGAGGAGGGTGCGGTGACGACGAGAGCGTCTTTGGTTGCTCGTAGAAGACTATAATTAAAACCGACGAGGAAAAAGATCAGTAAAGTGGGGATAAACTTTTTAAGCTCGTCGCGGTGAATCGGCCATAGATAAGCTCGTATCTTACCAAAACCTGTCTTCGGTGACATATGCGGCTTTTTCTCTTTTTCCTTATGGGAAGGATGTTCCTAATTATAACAATTCCTTCTTATTTGACAATCAGAAAGCAGTGAAAATCAATTTTACAAAAAATATATTCAATATTTAAATAGGAACGTGTCTCGATAAAAAATTCAACATAAATTCATAAACAATTCATGGTGTTTTCATAGAGCATCACTGAGAGCTTCAATACCGGGAAGCTTTCCTTTTTCAATGAATTCAAGCGAAGCGCCGCCTCCTGTAGAGACGTGAGTATAATGAGAAGAGAGATTCAAATGCGCGACAGCAGCGACCGAATCCCCTCCTCCTACGACCGTCACAGCGTTGAGTTCAGCCAATGCACGGGCGATTGCATTTGTCCCTTTTGCAAAATGGGGAAACTCAAAAACCCCTACAGGGCCATTCCAAAATAGAGAGGCGGCGGATTTGAATTGGGTCGTCCATTCTTGTATGGTAGCAGACCCGATGTCCATGCCTTGCCATCCAACGGGGATGCCCTGATGAACACAAACCGTTTGGCGATGGGCATCGTTGGCGAAAGCGTCGGCGATAATGAGATCATTGGGAAGAAAAAACGCGAGCTGATTGCGTGCGCAATGTTTTAAAAATTCTTCTGCAAAGGGGAGCGCATCGGACTCGCAAAGGGAATTGCCGATGGGAATTCCTCGGATTTTAAGAAAAGGATAAGCCATACCCCCTCCGATAAACAACGCATCTACTTTGTCGGCAAGGGCATTGAGAAAACCGATTTTTGAGGAGATTTTTGCACCGCCAATAATTGCATAAAAGGGGCGTTTGGGATGTGATAAAAGAGATTCTAGAGCATCGACCTCTTTTTGCAGGAGGAATCCTGCGGCTGCTTTGCCTGGAAAGTATTCGGTGATTTTATATGTAGAAGAATGCGCGCGGTGCGCTCCGCCGAACGCATCGTTGACATAAAGATTGCCTAGGGAAGCGAGATTTTTTGCGAATTGAGGATCGAGTTGAGGATTTTCTTCAGCTGGGTTAAAGCGCAGATTTTCGAGTAAAAGAATTTGTCCTTGCTTAAGAGAAAGAGCCATCTGCTCTACTTCAGGGCCTATGCAATCGGGTGCCATGATAACTGGTTGATGCAGCAAAGAAGAAAGAGCTGACGCGCAGGGTTTGAGAGAAAGTTTTGGTTCGGGCCCATTTTTTGGACGACCCAAATGGCTTAGCAATATGACGCTCCCTCCTCTGTCGAGAATAAATTTGATTGATGGAAGGGATTCTCGGATACGCGTGTCGTCTGTGATATTTCCCTGCGTGTCAAGAGGGACATTGAATTCTACGCGCAGCAGCACTTTTTTTCCGTATAGATCGAGATCTTGCAGTTTTAATTTGTTCATATCTTAATCCTAAGAGAATATACCGAAACCGATTCTTGAATCATTTTCGGTATATTAACGGTTTTTATTTCAGTCGATCTCAAAGATTAGCAAAAGGACTGGAAGATTGGCCAAAAGGGATGTTGCGTTTGCGTTTTTTCAATTCCATTTTTATCGAAAAAAGGAGGTCTTGATCAAATTTTTGATGAGATGCCCATTGTAAATATTCATAAGAGATATCAGAAAAAGGGCGTCCTTTATATTTTCCCAGCGGCATGGATTTTAATAGAATAGGACTCTTTAGTCGCTCCAGCATTTGTTCTGTCGTTTTGAAATGCCGTGCGAGAAATTTGAATACCTCGACATTGACGATCACATCATTCATAGCGCGGTGCGCTCCTTCTTCGGCAATATTGAAATGGCGCCTTAGCATCTCCAAGGAATTTGTTGGACTTTCTCCATAAAGCCGCGCGAGTCGCAAGGTGTCAACGTAAGGATGGGAAGAGAGTCTAGAAGGGATGTTGAATTTTTTAGCAGCATTAGAAATGAAAGTGACATCAGTCATAATTCCATGTCCGATCAAAATGCTTTTTCCGAGAAATTCAAAGATTTTGGGTATAATCTCACGGATTTTTGGTTTTCCTTGTACCATCGGATCAGTGATGTGATGAATGGCGATAGATGCTTCAGGAATGGACATTTCCGGATCGATTAATGTCTCGAATGAATCGAGAATTTGATCAAAGTCAAAGCGTGCTAAAGCAATTTCGATGATTTGATCTTTTTCAAAATCCAATCCCGTTGTTTCGCAATCGAGGCATACGAAGATTTCTTTATTGAGTGCGCCCATTTAGGTAAAAAAGCCGTTAATCTGTTGAACGAGTTCTATTCTAGCGCGAGGATCCTTTATTGAATAATAAAGAAAACGCATTTTATCGCAGGACTGAAAATAGCTTAGGCACTGGGATGCGTGCGCTTTCCTCTCTGAAAGTTTGATTTTATCCGCTTTGGTAAAAATGAGTAGAAAGGGGATGCGGCGATGCGATGCCCACTGCAAAAATGCAATATCGTCTCCGGTAGGCTGTCTTCTGGAATCAATAAGAAAAAGGACCAATTGCAGAGATTGTCTGGCATGCAAATAGGTTTCGATGAGCAAGGACCATTTTTCTTTCACTTCTTTAGATACTTTTGCATAGCCATATCCAGGAAGGTCGACCAGGACTAATTGTTGATCGATAGTAAAAAAATTGATCGATTGGGTTTTGCCAGGAGTCGATGATGCTTTCGCCAACTTTTGGCCTTTAAAAAGCGAATTGATAAGAGAAGATTTTCCTACATTTGATCGTCCGACAATAGCGATTTCGGGCATGGCTTCGCCGCGCGACGTTGATAAGGAGGGAAATTGATTTTCCTCAAAAGCCGCGGCGATGAACTGCCCGTTATTAAATGCGTATTTTTTCATGCGTGGTAATTCTTATTTCTCTCAACCCTTCTCCTGCATGCGCAATGTAAACATTATGTAGAGAAGGCCCTGTCTGCTCTTGCAAAAGGTAGGAGATTTTCTCCGACCATTCAATGCAGCAAATGCCGCCGGCATTTAAATATTCCTCAAAGCCTGCAGCGATAAATTCGTTCTCGTTCGAGATGCGGTAGAGATCGAAATGATAAAGGGCGGCGTTTCCGCGATAGATATTCAAGTAGGTAAAAGTAGGGCTGCAAACTTCTTGCACATCAGCTGCGAGAGCTGCAGCGATGCCGCGTATAAATGTCGTTTTGCCTGCCCCCAAGTCTCCATAGAAAGCGATGATGCAAGGCGCAGCCACTGCTTGTCCCAATCGCAACCCAGCCTGGAAAGTTTCTTCAGCGGATGCAGTGAGGATCGCCATCATCCCTTTAGTCCTTCATCCTCCTCTTCTAGCCATTGATCGAGGTAAGATGAAATTTCTTCGACTTGCGAAAGGGCTTCGACAAAGGCATTAATGCGAACCTCTTCGAGCTGTTTTTGGATGAAAGCCAGAAATGTATCTTCGATTTGAAAGCGGTTTTGATTGGGGACCTCTTCAAGGGGGATAGGTTTTAATTGATTCTTAATAAAATCGTCAATAACCGCTGCTTTGCTATTAAAAAGCTTGCCTGTTACAACAGAGGAAAAGACGATTTTTGTGATAGGCTCCTTGCGTTTGACAATGTAATTTTTGATTACGTCTGGATCTTCCGATACAAAGAAGCGTTTTGCTTTGAGTCCTCCAATCCGCTCGGTGTTTTCAGGACATCTAGAAACCCAGTCGTAAATCGCGTCTTGGGGATTAGGGTGCGTATTATCGGCGAATACTTTTCCTGTAAAAGGACAAATATATATTTTCTTGGTCAGCTCATTGACGGATTGTTGGCCTTGTTGAATTTTAATTTCGGTTTCCCGCCAGAGTTTGCTCTGATCCTCAAGATTTTTTATCACCTCTTCTTGGCTTTGGAAAATGGTTTTATCGCGAATGAATAAAACAGGTCTAATATTAAATTTTTTTTCGAGATAAAAGAGATAAGTCGTGATTAGGTCTGCTTTCTTGTTCTTTTTCAGGAATTTAAGTAATTCGTCTTTCAAGGTTTCCGTGATCACAAGTGTTGCCATTTTGTCCCTTGGGGTCATTAAGAGGAAATGGCAATCAAGCCAAAACCTTCTTCATTTTAATACTGGTTAAACAGCGTACTATAGGATCTTTTAATATTCAAGACTAAAGAGTAGTTGAAAAATTGATCAATAAATTGGGTTGATTTTAGATTCATGGAATTGCTACTATGCTTAAAAGTTTGTTTTTTTAAAACCCTAGGATTTCGTTCGCTAAGGAGGATAAAGCATGGCCCAGACTTTTGAAGAAGTGATTCTATCCGGCTCAAGAAAGAATGATACTATTGCGCTTACCTTTGAAGAATTGATTGTTCCCGGATATGAAAAAATTCTTAAAGTGACACAAAAAGACGTCGGCCTCAATGCCATTATTTGCATTCATAGTACAATTCTGGGCCCAGCTCTTGGCGGAACAAGGATTCATCATTATCCCACCTTTGAGGCGGCTTTAAATGATGCACTGCGATTGGGAAGAGGGATGACTTATAAATCGGCGCTTGCCGAATGCGGCTGGGGCGGCGGCAAGAGTGTGATCAATCTGGATCCGGAAAAGAAAACGAAAGAATTATTGGAAGCATTTGGACAGGCTGTAGACCATTTACAAGGGGAATATATTTGCGCTGAAGATGCAGGCTCCACGCCGGAAGACATGGTAGTTATAAGCAATAGGACGCCTTATGTAGTAGGACTGCCAGCTGGGAAGGGCAGTGGCAACCCAGCTCCTTTTACTGCATGGGGAACATTCCGAGGTATTCAATCGGTGCTTAAAAAATTATACGATTCGGATAACGTCGAAAACCGCACCATAGCCATCCAGGGATTAGGCAACGTAGGATGGGAATTGTCTCGTTCGCTTTACTGGGCAGGAGCACGGTTGATCGTGAGCGATATCCATCAGGAAAAATGCCGCGACATAGCGAGAATGACAGGCGCCCAAGTGGTATCGCCAGAGGAAATTCTCAAAGTAGAATGCGATGTATTGTCGCCTTGTGCCATGGGCGGAATTATCCATGAGAAAATGATTGCCCAATTGAACTGCCGGGGCATTGCGGGAGCTGCCAATAATCAATTGCTTAAAGATTCGGATGCCGATGAACTATTTTCTCGCGGAATTCTCTATGCACCAGATTTTATTATCAATGCAGGCGGACTTCTCAATGTGACACAGGAGTTGAGCGCGGAAGGGTATAATCCCGTTGCTGCACGCGTAGCTGTAAATAAAATCTATTCTCAGTTGATGCTCATTTACGATATCGCCGAACAAAATAAATATTCCACCCACCGAGCAGCGATGTCATTGGGGGATTATCGCTTGAAATATCGCATCGGCAAACGCGTGGATCCTCCTTGTTTTCATCACGTTAAAATTAGACCAGACATCTAAGAGACTGTTGTAAATCTAATGCAAAACGTCATCACTATTCTTCAAGAAATAGCGGATAGAGCCATCCTCGCAAAATTTGGAAAGGAGTTGCCCGCGCAATCCGAACTCTTAAACGCGGAAATCACACAGAGCACACAGCCTCAATTCGGCCATTATCAATGCAACAATGCTCTAAAGTTAGCAAAAGCACTGAAGAAGAACCCGCGAGAGGTCGCACAGCAGCTCATTACCCATTTTAACACTTCTTTCGAAGGCGCGCTTTTTATTGAAAAGCTCGAAGCAGCTGGGCCCGGTTTTATCAATATTGCGATCTCGCCGGAATATCTCGCTCAGAGAATACATGCAATCCTATCTGATGAACGTGTAGGCGTCCCTCTTCCCTGTAAGCGTCAAAAAATTATCGTGGAGTTCTCTTCCCCTAATATCGCCAAAGAGTTGCACGTAGGACATATCCGATCGACGATTATCGGCGATGCTTTAGCGCGTCTTTTTGAATTTTTGGGACACCATGTCCTAAGGCTCAATCATGTCGGAGATTGGGGAACGCAATTTGGTATGCTGATCGCCTATATGGAACAGCATGTTCCCGATGTATTGGCAAAGAGACGGCATACAGACCTTTCGGAGCTTTTACAATGGTATAAAGGATCTAAAAAATGTTTCGATGAAGATCCGCAATTCAAAAAGCGGGCGCAGTTAAAAGTCGTTGCTCTACAAAGCGGCGATCCCGAAACTCTTTATTCTTGGAAGATGATCTGCGAGATCTCAAGAAAAGCGTTTCAAGAGATCTATGATCTTCTCGATGTGCATCTGATTGAGCGCGGTGAATCGTTTTATAATCCTTATTTGTCCAAGATAATTGAAGATTTGGAAAGAAAGGGGATGATTGCGATTTCCGATGGAGCCAAGTGCATATTTCTAGAAGGATTTCAGAGCAGAGATGGATCTGCATTGCCCATGATAGTACAGAAATCCGATGGCGGTTACAACTATGATACGACGGACATGGCCGCAATGTGGCATCGGATCCAGGTAGAAAAAGCCGACCGCATCATTATAGTTACAGATGCTGGACAGAGTTTGCATTTTGACATGCTTTTTAAAGCTGCAGAAAAAGTCGGATACATCGATCCTAAAAAAGTTCAAGTCGATCATGTGCCTTTTGGCGTTGTGTTAGGAACAGATGGAAAGAAATTTAAAACGCGCTCCGGAGAAACAGAAAAATTGATCGATTTGCTCATGGAGGCCGTTCATAAGGCGGAAACAATTATGCGAGAGCGCCTTCCCGATGCATCTGAAGAAGAAATTTACCGCGTCTCGCGCATTTTAGGTATAGATGCTGTCAAATATGCAGATCTCTCTTGCAATAGGGTCAAAGATTATGTCTTTAGTTACGAGCGCATGCTTAAATTCGAAGGCAATACAGCCGCGTTCTTGCTCTATGCTTATGTCCGCATCCAAGGCATTAAGCGCAAAGTAGGTAAAGAAGTGGAAGAGATCGCACCCACTGCAAAGATCGCCTTAGAACATCCGAGCGAAATCGATCTCTCTATGCATCTGTGTCAATTTGGGGAAACCCTCGATTCCATGTCGCATGACCTTCTTCCCAATCGATTGACAGATTATCTCTACAGTCTCGCTGAAAAATTCCATGCTTTCTTTCGCGACTGCCGCGTAGAGGGATCACCCCAAGAAGAAAGCCGCCTTTTGCTTTGCGAGGCCACAAGCCGCATACTCGAGAAAGGATTATCGATTTTAGGACTCAAGACTCTCGATCAAATGTAATTTCGTTAAGAAGGTGTTTTACAACTTAAGGTTCGTCGATTTGTCGGCAGCTTTCACGCAGCTCAAATACGAATTTATACCATTTATTGCGTTTGGTATAGTCCTTAAATATAACAAGTTTAGGTTAGAGGTGTCTTACTCAATTGATTGGAGGGGATATCCGAGACGTATGAAAAAACCCCATATCCTGGAAGAAGTGTGCGTAAAGCTTGGATAAGGGAGATGCCGACGGCCGCAGGAACTTCGAAATGCGAAGCGCCTTGTACGCGATCGAGCTGATTTAAGTTATAAACGACAATTCCAGAGTTAATTAAGCGCTCGCATAGGGCTTGCAACGTCTCGAGATGATCATTAATTCCTTTGAGCAAAACAGATTGGCACAGTACAGGACATCCCAACTGCTGTATTTTTTTTAAAGAAGCGAGGACCTCCTCATCGAGCTCGCGAGGATGATTGCAATGGATGACAAAAAATGTCTGCAGCCGCGTGGAGCGCAAGATCGAGAGAAAAGAGTCATCGATGCGCTCAGGGATGCCTATCGGAAAACGCGTATGAAATCGCAGGCGCTTAATGTGGGGGATTTGAGATAATTTTTGGATGAGGGAATTCAATACTTCATCGCTTCTCGAAAGAGGATCGCCGCCGCTTAAGATGATTTCCGAAAGAGAACAGTCTTCCCTAATGGCTTTTATTTCTGCATCAAAACTTTTATCTTCTCTTTCATAAGCAAAGTTCTGACGAAAACAAAAGCGGCAGTTCATTGCGCAGGCTCCAGTACAGACGAGTAGAGCCCTTCCATGATATTTTTGCAATAATTTTGGAGTTTTGCGAATTTGCATATCTTGGACAGGATCCATCGAAAAAGCAGGATCTCTATCTAGTTCTTTTATTGTCGGCAAAAATTGTAAAAGCAAGGGATCTTGCCAATTTCCTTTTTCTATTTTTTTTGCAATCCGCTCTGGAAGATTAAGCGCAAACTTAGGTTCCGCAAGAAGAGGAGAATGGTCATCTTTATTGAGATGGAGATAGTCTAGAAGGCGTTTCCAGTCAGTAAAATTGAGGCGCTGGATCTGCCTCCAGTTAGATGGAGCATGCATAATAAAAAAGGACTTAATAGAGGTAGACCATTATATCCCAGAGGGTATTTAGAGACAAATCAGGAAAAATTTTATTGGGATGAGCTCTTTTTTTGTTTCAGTCGATTTTCGGGATTATTTTAACCTGTTTTCGATTGATTTTTTGGGGATGGTATACAAAATGTTGATATAATCCCCAAAAATCGACAGAAGCTTAATTTGTAGACACCCTCTAAAACCCAACAGGTAATTTATGCAAGAGAATCCTATAGAAATTTTGTCTAAATCCCGAGTGCTGATTTTATTTGAAAAATACATGTTGGTCGTCGGGATTGTTGGGCAAATGATTTTTTTTATGCAGGGATTAGAAATATTTCTCAAAAGTTCTGCACAGGATGTTTCCATTATTGGATTTGGAGTGGGACTAATCGCTACATCTAGTTGGTTGACTTATGGAGTATTGATTAGAAATCGCGTTTTGATCATCGCCAACATTTTTGGCGTGATCGGAGCTTTATTTGTTCTAACGGGAATTCTTATCCATCGATAATAGTTCTTTATACCATTATTTGCGATTGGTCGTAGCGCCCACGAGAGCGTCAAGGAGTGGGTGCAGTGGAGTATCTGATTTATTGGAAGAGGAGACCCGCGTAATGTCTGCTCCTAATAGCGATAGTTTTTCTACTAAATGTTCATACCCTCGATCGAGGAAATGTAATCCGGAAATATGACTGATATCGGGAGCGAGCAAAGCGGCCAGAACATAGGCAAATCCTGCGCGCAGGTCTGGAATAACAATGTCCTTTGACATCAATGGAGTGGCTCCTTTGATGACGATGCTATGTAGAAAATTATGCGAGGCAAAGCGACAGGGTTTGTTCCCTAAGCATTGTGTAAAAGGCTCGATATCTGCTCCCATGAGCTTGAGCGTCTCCGTATAGCCAAAACGATTTTCATACACGGTTTCGTGTACAACAGAGGCGCCATTTGCTTGTGTGAGCAATACGACAAAAGGCTGCTGCCAATCCGTCATAAAACCGGGATGAACGTCTGTCTCGACATGGATGCCCCCACGCAATGGACCTTTGTAAAAAAACTCAATGCCCTCTTTTTTCACTTCAAAACCCGCATTCACTTCATGCAGCTTATTGAGAAAAGAGATCATAGGCAGATGCTGCGTGCTTTCTACAAAGACTCGGCCTTTTGTGCTGATGCCAGCGAGTGCTAGGGAAGCGGCTTCAATCCTGTCTGTTATGACGATGTGTTCGACCTCATAAAATTGCTGCGCTTGATATACGTGGATTGTGCGGTCGGCTTCTATCCCAATCCGTACGCCGAGTTTTTGCAGAAAGAGGATCAAATCCATTATTTCGGGTTCAATAGCGGCGTTCCTAATAACGGTCTTGCCTTTGGCGTGTACCGCCGCGAGCAAAGTGTTTTCGGTAGCTCCTACGGAAGGAAACGGTAGGTCGATGATGGCGCCCTTGAGTCCATGATGTGCGCGAGCAAAATAAGCCCCTTCTTTTTTCATTTCACGATATTCGATTTGAGCGCCTAGCTTTTCGAGCGCAGATAGATGGAAATCTACAGGACGCTTTCCAATTTTACATCCTCCTGCAGTAGGCACGATGATATCCTCATCTGTGCGTCCTAAAAGAGATCCGATCATCAAGATGGGGATTCTGTTCGAGCCAGAGAAACGTTGAGGGACATAAGATGTTTTCAGATCTTTTGTCACGATCTCCAGAATGCCCTCAGCGCGATTCCATTGCACATGAGATCCGATCTCACGGCAGAGTTCCACGGTGACATCGACCTCTGCAATATCGGGGACGTTGTGAAAGACCGCTTTTTTATCTGATAGAAGGGAGGCGACAAGGAGTTTAGTGATCGCGTTTTTCGCGCCAGCGGCCTTGACTTTTCCTTCGAGCGGCTTTCCGCCTTTGATTTTGAGAATGTCCATAAATACTCCCGAGCGATTGCATGATGAAAGGCGCGAAAAACACCCTTTTATACTCAACTTGAAGATCAGTTTTTTTGACTTGGATTTGAGAGACTCTCGAAAAAAATGCGAGACGCCTGCGGTGCAATTCCCGATTTACAAATTGTCTGATTATACCTAGTTCTTAACTCGAACCGACATTAATTGTAAATTGAGATTGCGAGAAAAATGCACCTTTTTCTTATTTGGCAGCAAGAGATGGGGAGGAAGATGCCCTTGCTTTATAGGAAGAGATACCGAAAATGATTCAAGAATCGGAATTTGCCAAATTCAGCGCCGGAGGATGTTTTAATTTGGCTCGGTTTTCTCAATAATAGCAAGAGTGGGGGTTGTTACATCTATGCGTTTTATATTGTCATGGATGAATCCCAATTCAGATACGCACAAAAAAGTGTCTCTGTCTTTTTGCACTATAATTTTTTCCGGATCTTTAAAAAAATAACGCAAATTGCCATTCGCATCTTGACAAATGACTGTAGTTACAGATTTTTGTAAATTATCAATATATATTTTTTCGACAGTTTCTTCAACTAATTTTAATTTTCTTCTCTCAGCAGTTATTTCCTTGTATTTAGCTTTTCCTGCTTTCAGGTTTTGAGCAAAAATATTATTTTTTGTATTTATTGTCATATCACATATTAATTTATTCATTTAGAATTAAATTTTATAATAAAACATTATTAAAAATAAACGCTTCTTCTAAGCTGCTTATTTATAAGAGCTTATTTTTAAACACCTCTTACAACAAATTCCGCATTCTTGGTATGGTGGGGTAAATTCATCCCATCTACATGTGATCTTATGGCAACCAAAAAAATACGCATCGGCATTCTCTGCGGCGGAAAGTCCGTTGAACATGAAGTGTCTTTGACCTCTGCTAAAAGCGTGGTCGACGCTCTGGATAAGGAAAAGTATGAAATACATATCATCGGCATTGATAAAAGCGGTGCATGGCACTTAAGAGATAGCAGTCAATTTCTCAGGCATGCGGAAGATCCCAAGCTCATTCATCTCAGCGGAGATAAGAAAACCGTGGCGTTGATCCCTCGCGATGAGCGCAAAGAGATTGTCAGTTTCACACACGATCAGTTCGGCCCAGCGCTTGGACTTGATGTCATTTTTCCCATCCTGCATGGAACTTATGGAGAGGATGGCACAGTGCAAGGGTTGCTTAAAATGGCGCAAGTGCCTTTTGTCGGAGCCGGTGTTTTAAGTTCTGCGATTGGAATGGACAAAGACGTGATGAAGCGTCTGTTGCAACAGGCAGGTATTCCTACGGCTCGATTTATAACCTTGCATAGCCATCATAAGGACAGCGTATCTTTTCTAGAAATCAATGAAAAATTCGGCCTTCCCTTTTTCATTAAGCCCGCAAACCTCGGCTCATCGGTAGGGATTTCCAAAGTGAAATCGAAAGAGGCGTTTTTACCCGCATTAGACAATGCTTTCCGCTTCGATCGCAAGATCATCATAGAAGAATTTATATCAGGGCGTGAAATCGAATGCTCTGTGCTGGGAAATGAATATCCCTTAGCCTCTTTGCCAGGAGAATTGATCCCGACGCATGAATTTTATTCTTATGAGGCGAAATATGTAGATCCTGAAGGAGCCCATTTTAAGATTCCTGTGGATTTGCCCGAGGAAATGATTTTGAAAATCCAAAAAATGGCAGTGGAGGCTTATCAGGCGCTCTGTTGCGAAGGGATGGCTAGAGTCGATTTTTTTCTAAAAACCAATGGAGAATTATTTATCAATGAAATCAATACGATTCCAGGTTTTACAAAAATCAGTATGTATCCCAAACTGTGGGAAGCTTCCGGCATGCCTTATTCAGAACTTTTGGATCGTTTAATCCAGCTCGCTGTCGATCGATTTGATAAAGAAAAGAAATTACATACTATTTATTGCCCATTATGCTAAAATGCACCGCTTGATTTTTGCTGAGAAACAACATATGACTGAGCACACCAATCAGGTCCGTGTAGGAATAGGACAGGATAGCCACCGTTTTTTGCCTTCCGATTCTGCAAAGCCTTGTATTGTCGCTGGCCTGATTTTTGAAGATTGTCCCGGATTGGCTGCGGATTCTGATGGCGATGTGGTCTTTCATGCGATTTGCAATGCGATTTCCTCTGTATCCGGTGTTCCTATTTTGGGGGGCGTGGCCATTGACCTATGTCATAAAGATGGGATTACTGATAGCCAAGTTTATTTGGAAAAAGCCCTGGAGTTTCTTAAGACGCAAAAAGTCCAGCACGTGGCCTTGACCATAGAAGGCAAACGTCCTCGTTTTCAAAAGCGAGTGGATGAAATGCGGCGCAACATTGCACGAGTGATGAACCTGCGTCTCGATCAGGTCGGACTTACAGTCACATCAGGCGATGGCCTTACCGATTTTGGATGCGGCGAGGGACTGCAATGCTTTTGTATTGTGACAACGGTCTCTTAGTAGACATCGGCGAGGTAGCGCTTATTCGCTCGCAGGGATTTGATATAAGCTTTTGCTGATTCTGGGCTCATTGCTCCCTGTTCTTGAACAATTGCATGTAACATCGAGTCGACGTCTTTTGCCATGCGATTGGCATCGCCGCAGACATAAAAATAAGCCCCCTCTTCCAGCCAAGAAAAAAATTCTTTCGCGGAATGGTGCATTCTATGCTGGACATATATCTTATGTTCTTGATCTCGTGAAAAAGCCGCATCGAGTTTGAGGATGCCGCGACCAGATAGATCTTCCCAAAAGTCGCGATAATAATAATCTGACCGGCGATGCCTATCGCCAAAAAAGAGCCAGTTTTTTCCCTTCGCTTGGCGATGGATGCGCTCTTGCATAAAGGCTCGGAAAGGCGCTACCCCCGTTCCGGGGCCTACCATTATGATCGGTGCATGATCATCTGCAGGTAGAGTAAAGTGATGCGCGGGCTGGACATATACGAGAATAGGGGTAGTATTTTCTTCTGCAAGATGACATAAAAAGCGGCTTGCAATTCCGTAGCGCATTTGATCGCGATGAGTATATGCAGTGAGGGCAACGGTTAAGTGAACCTCGCTAGGAACACAAGAAGGAGACGAAGCTATAGAATAAAAACGGGGGAGCAGCGGACTGAATTGAGCGCAGAGTACTTGAAGGGGAATGCGCACTTCTGGATAGCAGCGCAAAAAATCAATGACTTCATGGCTGCTTAAGTATTGCGTGAGTTGAGATTTGTTTTCGGGTTGCAAAAGTGCATGGAGTTTGGATTTATTTTGAATGGGAACAGCCTCTTCGTACATTTTCAAAAAACCCGATGTCAAGCGCACGAGGTTTGCTTTATGCCTCAAGAAATGCCGTACACTCATCGATTCTAGAGAACGCGGCTCGACAATGCTCTCGTCTCCCTGTGCGTGCATTGCTGAGAGAATCTGTTCGATATCATTGGGATCGTTTTGCGGAAAAATCCCTAGAGAATCACCTACTTTGAATGGAAAAGATGCGTTCTGCAGATCTAGAGAAACATGGTAGACTTGTTTGGTCGAACTGTAATGCGTGAGGGCATAACGTTGCTTAATTACTACGATAGCGGGATTTTTACGATCTGATCCAGGAGTCTTTTTTTCTTCTGATTCTGAAATAATCATAGACAAGTGCATTTAAAAAAGTTAAAAGAAAGTCCAAACGCCAAGTAATAAAACCATGCATTTTTATTCTCTATATCGAAAGAACTTGAAAAATCGGCTTTTAACAAGGAAGCTGCGCAGATTTGCTGCAAAGCCGACGTCGAAAATCGATTTTTCAAGTACTTTTGGTGTAATTGCAATTTTTTTACTTCTTTTTTCAGGATGCGTCAATTCTGGTTATCACCCCTCTTATATTATTTCTGATAAAAGCCACGAAGAAAAATCCAATTCGAGCGAAGGCAGCCGTTAGAGATTGTTAAATATTTTAACAGTTGCTTTTTTATAAAGCGAATAAATTAGATCTATAATAATTTCTTAAAAAGAAAAATAAAATTTAACTATTACACGCCAAGTTCCTGGCAATTCCTCACTGCCCAGCATTTGTTCAGCGCATCCATTTTTTTATTTGAGATGCCGCCTAATAACTCAATCGCATGTAAAAGTCGCGCACGAGTGCGGTCTTTGCCTAAAAAGTCCACTGCTTCAAATAGCGGGGGGCCATGTCTTTTACCCGTCAAAGAAATATAGAGAATTGGAATAATGACTTTTTTGTGATGGGCTCCGAAGATTTCAGCGACCTCGTGGGAGGCTTTTTCAATGCCCTCTCGCTTCCAATTTTCCCGAGCATCCATATCCCAGATCAGCGCTTGAATCATCATAGCCACTCTATCTTTAGATTGTCCTGATGGGCAGAGTTCTTCAGGAGTGTACTGAAGGTGATTGACGAAGAGAAAGCTGCATAATTCCATAAATTCGCCAAATGTCTTGATGCGCGTATGGCACAAAGGCATCAGCTGTTGCATGAATGCGTCATTAAAAGACCAATCCTTAATTCTTTGCCAAAGCTGTTCCTGCGGCACGTTATTAATGAGATATTGCTGATTGATCCAATCGAGTTTGAGAATGTCAAAAAAAGCACCTGAAACACCGATGCGTTTAGAGTCGAATTCGCGGACAATCTCTTCTAGAGAATAAAGTTCTTTATCATGAGGCATACTATAGCCCATGAGCGTTAAAAAATTGCAGAAAGCCTCCGGGAGATACCCGCTATCGCGATAATAGAAAATAGATGTAGGATTGCGTCGTTTGGACAATTTTTTACCGTCTTTTCCTAAAAGAAGCGGAACGTGCATGTAAGCAGGAGGCTGCCATCCAAAACTCTCATAGAGGAGTAAATGTTTAGGTGTAGAGCTAATCCATTCGTCTCCGCGAATAACATGGGAAATTTGCATCAAATGATCATCGATGACATTAGCGAGGTGATAAGTGGGAAAACCATCTGATTTGAGAAGAACCTGATCATCGATGTCGGCCCAGGGATACACAATGCGCCCTTTGATTCCATCTTCATAGACGCATTCTCCCGTAAGAGGAACTTTCAAACGAATGACAAATGGCTGTCCGCTTTTTTCGCGTTCGGCGACCTCTTGCGAGCTTAAATTGCGATATCTGCGATCATATCCCACGCGTTGACCCAGCTTTGCAGCCATTTCCCGCATTTCAGAGAGTTCTTCGGCTGTGGCAAAACATTTGTATGCCTTATTTTGATCGAGCAGCTGCTGACAATAAGTGCGGTATATTTCCGTTCTTTCAGATTGGCGATAAGGACCGAAAGATCCTCCGATATCAGGCCCTTCATCCCAAGTGATATTGGCCCATTTCAAGGCTTCGAAAATATTCTTTTCATATTCAGGCCGGGATCGAGTGCGGTCAGTGTCTTCGATGCGAAGGATGAACTTTCCTTTATGATGACGAGCAAATATCATATTGAGAAGAGCGATATAGGCCGTTCCGACATGCGGATCTCCTGTTGGGGATGGGGCGATTCTTACGCGTACTGTATTCATAAAATAAGGGGTTAGCTATACCAGAAATGGCTCTAAAATTGGAATTTCCCCGTGCTGGCTTTATAACAAATTTTTTTTGTCTTCGCCCCAGACGAAAAATTTGCGCAGCCGCCTTGGCAAATTACAATTTTAGAGCCATTTTTGTTATAATTATTCATGCGTAATCATTGTTCACTTTTTTCACATAGATCGCAAGAAGAACTCATGAACCTACAGGTGAGTGAGCATTAAAACGTTTTAATGCTCACTCACCTGACCCTTTCATATGTTACGCTGCTTTTGGTTGCTGGGCTTGTACGAGGAAGAGAATTAGGTCTTTCATAATATTAATCGTTTCATTGAGCTGGAGATCGGTTTGACCGAACATCTCTAAGGGATCAAAAGAAGGCTCCTTTTTTAAAATTTCTTTAAGAAAATTTTGATAATTTTTATTTAAATTTATTCTTTCCTGAGAATTTTTTTTGAGAGGTTCCGCGTAAAGTTGGTAGTTTGTTTGAATAGGTTGAAGATCTTTTTTGTATAGTCGTTCAAATTGACCTCGATGCATGGCTGGAACATCTGCGAGGTTATCTTCAAAACTAGGAGAGATCTGATCCGTTTCAAGCGGAAATTTTGAGTGTTTTTCGCCAATTTCCATTTCAGAAAATGCTCCTGGAACGACAATATCTGATTTAACCCCGACGAGTTGTGGACTTTTTCCTGATACCGTATAATAGCAGCCGCGGGTAACTTTATATTCTCCTTTTGGATTTACTTTGCCAAAATTAGACGATTCTAAAGTAAAGGATTGAAACGTTCCCTTACCAAATGTTTCAGCATCTCCGATGACAAAAGCACGTCCATAATCTTGAAGTGTTTGCGCGACGATTTCCGCTGCTGATGCGCTCAGACGATTGGTCAATACGATGAGCGGTCCATCCCATGTTTTTTTAGCCTCGAGATTTCTTAAATGCTGAATTTGCCCTGTATTGTCCTTGACAGAGACGACTACGCCTTTAGAAATAAAAAGACCAGTGACAGTGACTGCCTGGGGAAGAAGTCCTCCTGCATTATTTCTCAAGTCTAGAATGAGCCCTTTCAAATTGTGCTCTTGTTTCAATGATTCAATCGCCTGAGCCAGATCCGACGAGGAAGAATTTTTTGAATCTTGATAAAAAGAAAATAGATGTAAAATACCAATGACTCCATCTCCAAAAGGCTCAAATGTTGTCTCGATGCGCGATTCTTTTAGAACAACCTCTCCGCGAACAATCTCAAAATCATGTTTTTCTTCTTTATTTTGACCGGATTCCGCATCTTTTACGTCTCTTAGGACAGTGAGAATAATCGCAGAGCCTTGAGGTCCACGTATGAGTTCCACTGCTTCCGTGATCTCCATTCCCACAACCGGTTCATGATCTACAGCGATGATCTTGTCGCCGACTTTTAACTTGTTGTTTAAACTCGCCGGACCGCCTTCTACAATGCGCACGATGGAAAAACCATTTAAATCATCTCTGAGCTGCGCGCCGATTCCGAAAAGTCGTTGTTGGACTTGAATCATGAATTGATTAGCTTCAGAGGGGGTAAAGTACATCGTTTGTGAATCCAGAGCTGAACTCGTAGCTTTCAAAATATAGGAAAGAATGATTTGTTCACGCTCTTTTGCAGAAGAGCCGAGCAGTTCACCTTCCCTGTTTAAGCGTCTTTTGTGAATTCTTTGAATAAATTGCGATTTTGTTTCAGGATCGATCTTGTCTGCGGTTTGCAATTGAAGCGCTTTAATATGTAAAATCCGTGCGGAAATTTCTTCTTTATTTTGAGCCCATTTTATATCTTTTAATTCAATAGGTTTTACATCTTTGGGCAATTCCCTCATTTCGATTTCTTTTTCCAGTTCATTGCGCCGCGCAATAGCCTCGACCATTTTTTTGTGAATGGATTCAAAAGTAGAAAAGTCTTCTTTGCGGTACCCTTCAAGGGTAGCGTGGATCAATTCTTTGTCCGGTTGAAGCCATTTTTGCAGGTCTGTTTCTAAAAAATAGGTTTTTGTAGGATCGAGTTCTTCTATAAAATTTTGGATCGCCCGTATAACAAGTTCTTCATTGAGTTTCTGATGGCTAACATGGGCTTTGAGAATCTCTTCAATTTTAATTCGAGTATCTTTATGCGTGAGTTGAGGGGGCTTTCCTTCGACTTGAAAGGAAAGAAATAAAAATAAAACAATAACAAAAAAACAAAATGCTAGTAGCCTCATGAAACGGCCTCCCCTGCTCTTCCATTTCGTAGCTTAAAGCAAATCAAAGCTTTAAGACCAGCTCAAAATTTTATATCTATATTCTTAATTTTATAATTACCATAAATAATCACTAAAAAAATACGTATATGGTTGATTTCAATTCATTTATATGCCATAATTAATATTCAAAACGAACGTTAGAATGGTTTTAATTTAAAAAACCAAGAAAAGAAATCAGAAGGTTAATAACCCCTTGAAAGGAAGTGAGTTCTAAATATTGTTAGCGCTTCGTTCGTGTAAAATTTAGTGGAAGAATGGAGGAAAAATATGGAAGAAGATAAAAAGATAATCCAGGGAGAATCACACCCAGGATCTTTTAATAAAAAAGTAGTTTCGATTACAGAAGCTGCAAAAATTAATAATGTCACTAGACAAGCGATCTATGTTGCTATTAAACAAAAGAAGCTCAAAGCTTATAAAGACGCAACGCGTTGGACGATCGATCTAGAAGATCTCGAGAACTATCGCAAAAGCAAATATTCTCGTACAAAATCTATGTTTAATGGAGAATTGCTTTTTGATAATCATAAAGGTTATTTCTCTGTTAACCAGGTTGCAAAAATGCTAAATGTTCCAGCGCAAAAAATCTATTACGCAACGCGAGTTGGCTTAATGAAAGCGCATCGCAAAGGAGCTGCTTGGGTCATTCATATGGAAGACATAAAGCTCTACCAACAAAATTATTTAAACAAAAAAACCCAAGATAGCGTCGAAGCAATTTAAGCTTTATCCTTGAAAGGAAGAAAACTTACATTCATTTAAAACAAGTTAAGACCATCGATGCCCAAGCGGCCGATGGTTTTAGTTTGTTTTTCTTTTTACGTAAATTTATAATTTTCAATAGGTTAAGTCGATTAAGTAACTATTCAAAATAAACGTAAATAAAAAAACAATTTTTATATGTTGTATTTAAAAATTTGATTTAATATAATTTAAATACATTATAGTTTCGTTTAACTATTGTATTAAGAGGTAATTAAAATTTTATTAATAAAATTGCTTGGATAAATTAGATGGAAACAGTTTGCATAGTACATTGATAAATAAAGACTTGCGACAAAACGCGTCGTGGTTAAAGAAATATTTACTACATTTGAGTAAATAATTTTTACTATGTTTAAACATTGTTCTATTTTAAATCTTTAACAAAAATTTATTACGGTTGTTTATATTTAAATATCTTTTTAGACAAGCAGGGGATAAAAAATTTATGAGTGATAGAGAACTTGGGCAGTCGGGAGACAAGGAGAAGAAATTTGTTACCCTCTCCGAGGCTGCTAAAATTAACAATGTGACTCGGCAAGCAATTTATGTGGCCATTAAACAGAAAAAGCTAAGAGCGTATAAAAACCCTACGCGATGGATTATTGATCTCGATGACCTAGAAGAATATAGAAAAATGAAGTATTCCAGGACAAAATCGATCCACAACGGAGAGCTTTTATATGATAATGGAAAAGGATTTTATTCTATTCAACAGGCATCGAAAATGCTCAATATTCCTTATCAGAAAGTCTATTATGCCACGCGGATTGGGTTAATGAAAGCAGTACGAAAAGGTTCTGCATGGGTTATTCACATCGATGACATTAATAACTATCAAAAGACCTATTTAAACAGGCTCATTTCTAATCTAGATACGGAAGCCGCCTCTTGTTAATCGCCTGCATTAGCTAAGCATTCGTTGGTCGGGCCCTCATCTCCAGGCGGCTAGACGAGTGATTAGCTAATAGTCATAACTGTCAGCAACAGCATTCCCGCTTCTCTTTTAAGACCTCTTTTATTTAGAAAGCTTAAAATGGGTTTTCGTGGCGATTTTAGCCGCATTTCTGCTATCTTGAAAGTGATATTTAGAGGAAAAAGATATGCGCAGCAAGAGGGTCCTTGTCACTGGAGGAGCGGGTTTTTTGGGGTCGCACCTATGTGAAAAACTGCTCGCTATGGATTGTCAGGTCATTTGCTTGGATAATTTCTATACGGGTACTCTCGATAACCTTGCTTCCTTAGTTAAGCATCCGCATTTTTCTCTCATAGAACACGATATATGTCTTCCTTGCGATATTATTGTAGATGAGATTTATAATTTGGCGTGTCCTGCCTCGCCTGTTCATTATCAGTTGGATCCCGTTCAGACTATCCGAACCTGTATATTGGGAGCGATGAATATGCTGGATCTTGCCAAAAAATATCATGCGCGCATCCTTCAAGCCTCGACAAGCGAGGTCTATGGAGATCCTGCGCTTCATCCTCAACTGGAATCTTATTGGGGAAATGTCAATCCGATCGGCGTGCGATCCTGTTACGACGAGGGGAAAAGATGCGCGGAAACCCTATTTTTCGACTACTTCCGCCAATACGGGGTTTCCATAAAAATTGCGCGTATCTTCAACACCTATGGGCCTCGCATGCACCCAATGGATGGAAGGGTTGTTTCAAATTTTATCATGCAGGCTTTAAAAGCTGAACCTCTAACTATTTATGGCAATGGACAACAAACCCGCTCTTTTTGCTATGTAGATGATTTAATCGATGGGCTGATTAGCCTCATGCATAGCGATGAAAAAACTACAGGGCCTATTAATTTGGGCAATCCTTGCGAATTCCAAATTCTGCAGCTTGCTCAATCGATTATAGAGCTCACTGGATCGCGTTCTTCTCTGGTCCATCACCACCTTCCCAGCGATGATCCTAAACAGCGCAAACCGGCAATCATTCAAGCTCAATCCTTGCTGGGATGGACTCCGAAAATTGAGTTAAGAGAAGGACTGCAGCAGACAATTGCCTACTTTAAAAACTAGACCTCTTAGCACAAATCTCGCGCCATTTTTTTGTTATCTCTATTGCAAGAGGGGCTGCTTCCTTTCCCCCCGCTTCGCTGAATCGAAGATAGACAATGACAACGAGCTCTGGCTCATCGAAAGCATGAGGGGAAGCCAATGATATGCCGCCAAACCAAATATGATTATGAATTTTTGCGTCGGTTTCTACATCCAAAGTTTGTTTGAATAAAATTTCTGCAGTTCCCGTTTTCCCCATAAAGTGATTTTTCAGATCCAAATAATCGCGTCTCCAGGATGGATTTTGATACAGCGAACGGATGATTTCCGGTTTTGCAGTTCCTTTAGATCCAGTAATTACGCGGTGCATTCCTTCTATTAAAGGCGTGCGAATGGATTCGGGCATGTCTAAAGTGCGTTTAATTTCAGGAGCTGAATACCATACGTGAGCCTGGCCTATTTCTGCTTGCATGGAAGTAAATAGGGGAAAATCGATGCCTATCAGCCCTAAAGATTCTTGAAAAGCATAATTAGCATACGAAAAGGGATCGCGGTATTCACTTAAAGGTTCTCGGCCAGCGATGATTTTGACAATAGAGGGCTTCAGTATTTGACCTTTGTTGGCAATCGCAGACATCATGATTGCGGTCTGAAGAGGAGTGACGATGAGAGAATGTTGCCCAATAGAAAAAGAGTAAAGACCTGTGCGGTTATCTGCAAGATCATCGGGAAGCCTGCCAGATATTTCCCCAGGAAGTTCTATTCCGCTCTTCTCCCCGAATCCAAATTGCTTTGCCGCATGCAAAAGATTTAACGGATCTTGAATATGCTCGGCTGCTAAAATAGCAAAGTAGATATTGCTGGATTGTTCAATAGCCCCTACAATGTCGATTTTTCCGATATTAGCATGGCTCCTAGGCAATTTTCCGCCTTTATATAATCGGGTAATGGCATGGCCGTCCAGAGTATAGCCCAAAATTTGTTCGTTGCTTCCCGCCTTGGGATGCCATTTCAAATCGTCGATGAGTGTGAGAGGGTTCATAAAAGACAGTTCGAGATTTTTTTCTTTTAGAGCCAGATAGCGCTCAAGCAAAGCTTGATAGGCAACGACAATCTTAAAAACTGATCCTTGTGGGGTTGCTTGACGAAAAGCTTGGGAGCGGCCATAGCCAAAATTCATCAGAGGATAGAAAGCAGCAGCTAAGTGTTTTTCTAATTGTTTTCCTTTTTCATTTCTTAGAGAGCGATAGCGTCCGAAAAGAGGTCGGTTCATTTCTTGGAAGGGCCGCATTGTTTGAAGAAAGGCAAGCTGATCTTGTGGACTTAATAAAGAAAGGCTGTCTCTCAATAGATCTGCTTGCTGATGCAATGCAGGGTAGAGGGGGCGCAATTCTTCAAAGCATGGGACATAAGAAAGTAATTGACTCTGGACTGCTTGTGGTTTTCCCCACAAAAACAGATGCGTCAGGGCGCAGCGGGAAGATTCCCAAAATTCTTTAAATAATTCTTTTTCTTTGAGATCTAAATATTCTGTGTAGGGTCGAGTATAGCGTTTTTTTTCCCGCTCTTCTTTGCGTTTTTCTTTTAAATACTGTTTAAAATTTTGTTCGCGCCATTGTTGAAAATCCGTCTGATGAAACCATCCCTGGATGTGGGGAAGCAGAACATTTTGAATGACTAAGGCTGCTTGAGTGAGTTGACGATACTGCGGCAAAGAAAAATGACTGACTGCATTGCCAAGATCAGGATGAAAACTTTCTTTATTTATAAGCATGCGGCACAAATCGATGACAAGCAGCTTATCGTCATTTGGCGCAATTGAAACAATGTAATGATCTAAAGCTTTTTTTGAAGAAGAAGTGAAAGCGGAAGACTCAATCAAACTTTCTAAAGCCCTCTTTTTATCTTCTTCTGCAATTGAAGTGCGGAAAGGACGATGAGGAGTTTCCCCATACAGAGCAGCAAGAAGTGTTTTCACGTCCTTTTGACCGGAAAAATGAAGCAATTTTTCCACTTCCTGCTGTAAATATAACGCATCGCCAATAGTGGATATTTTGGTTATCGCTATTCGAGCAGCGCATTGCGGGGAAAGAATGGCTTCAAAATACTTCTCCAGCGTTAGGGGAATCGCTTCTTCGTAAAAACGGTGGGTTTCGCTGTTGAATCTATCGCGCTCCAACAAGCGTTTTCCGTCCCATATTTCACCAATATAAGTTTCATTTTCCAGCCATTTGGCCAGATTGGATTTTCTCTTCATGTACTCATGATGCATTTTAGAAGGGATAAAATCATTGAGATCGATGCGAGGATAGGAGGCGAGACACAATACTTCTCCTGTTTTAGGATCCATTGCGACAATAGCGCCCCCTTTGATCCAGGGAACGCTTAAAGAGGGATCTCCTTTACTGTCTCGTACTTCGCGTATTTTCTCATGCTCTGCTAAAAGCTGTTCCGCATATTCCTGCAATTCAGAAGAAAGAGAAAGTAAGAGCCTTTGGCCTGAGATCGATTTTCTGGCCCCAGGAAGTTCGCGTACGGGATTACCTTTGATATCTATCTCGTAGGTTTTCTTGCCCGCATAGCCTCGCAATTCGGAATCAAAAGTGGACTCCACTCCTGTTTTACCGACAAAATCATTGATCGTATAGGCTTTTTCTTGCAATTGTTTGACCCGTTCTCGTACTTGAAAGGGATTATGAAATCCTTTGGGAAGCATAGGGGTATTGCCCGTTTCCCTCTCGGAAAGATAAGTTTGCAAAAGCGATAGTTCAGAGGCGATCCCATAATATTCTTTCGAGCTGATAGCGCCCATAAAACCAATGACATCCGAGGCTGTTTTTTTCAGGGGGTAATAGCGTTTTGAACCTTTTTCCGTGCATATGCCGATCCAGTCTTTTTCAAGTAATTTCAGTCGATAGTATTCTTTTTCTGACAGATCTTCTTTGATGACAAAAGGAGTGTGGGGAAAAAGAGAGGCTTTTCCATGAATGGTATCCTCGATCTTTTGAGGATCCATCTTTAATTCTTTTCCCAACAAAGAAGACAGTTTTTTAATATACTCGACCCGTTCCTGTATACGCAGGCGCTTTCCTTTCGCATCTTTTTCCCATCGAAAATTGGGGATTTGCCTGAGATCTGCATAACAGACTGCCGCGTTATACTGGATTTTGTTTAAAGCTAAGGGGATATTAAACCGGTCTCGAATAGTCGCTCGTTCTACATGCTCTATAACGGTGCGCCGCTTAGGTTTGCGCGATCGTTCTACATGTTCGTCGTGCTGAATGGTTGCCAGATACCATACTCGAATAAGAATGAGCAGCAAGCCCAACAGAATCACGTTCAGGACGCGATTGGCTTTATCGGGAATATTGTAATCCATCGAGGAAACGAACTTTTCTTCGCACAATAGCACGCCCCAGAAAATTTATATAGTAGTTGTTGAGAAAAGCAGATCAGTTTTTTTGAAATTTTTGTAAGAGGGTGTGGCATACAGGCGCAAAAGTCGCAACGGACTATATTTTGAAAAACTTATTCCAACAATTTATGATCATATTCAGTTGAAAATCTCAATCAATAGCTTGAAGAGGATTTCTTCAAACGATTATGCTGCATGTTCGTCAAATCAATCGAGGATGCAAAATTGGACCTCTTGAGCTTTCAAAGCCTCGTACTTAATCTAGCCTCCCTTCGCAAAGAGACAGAATGGCTGGAGTTAAAACACAATAATGATAACCCCCAGGAAATAGGCGAATACATCTCTGCTCTTTCGAATGGAGCGGCTTTGCTTGGACGCCATAGTGCCTATATTTTATGGGGCATTGACGATATAACCAATCAAATCATCGGCACGAATTTTCGTCCGAGAAAGAAAAAAACAAATAACCAAGAGCTTGAGAGCTGGCTCATTTTCCATCTGGACCCTCAAATCGATTTGCGCATCCATGAAGGAGAAGTCGATGGCAAGTATATGGTCCTTTTTGAATTTGCTCCTGCAACGCATCGTCCAATTCGTTTCAAGTCGGTAGAATATATCAGAATAGGAAGCTATAAGAAGAAACTGTATGAATGCCCTGAAAAAGAAAGAGAATTATGGCGCATCTTAGGCCAGATTGCTTTTGAGAAGGGCATCGCTATGAATAACGTGGCTGCTGATCAAATCCTTTCATTTCTCAATTGTCCTGCTTATTTTGATCTTATGAAGCTTCCGCATCCTGAAAATAGATCTGCGGTTTTAGAGAAATTTGTTTCTGAAAAACTGATTTCACAATCCGATACTGGTCATTATGATATTTTGAACTTGGGTGCTATCCTTTTTGCAAAAAACTTAGAAGACTTCGATAGACTGGCAAGAAAAACTCTTAGAATTATTTTTTATCGTGATGACAGCCGCATAGAAACGATCAAGGAATACGAAGTGAAAAAAGGTTACGCGCTGGGTTTTGAAGAAGCCGTAGCTTACATCAACGACCAGCTCCCGCAAAATGAACATATTGGCGAAGCTTTCCGTCAAGAAGTGCGTATGTATCCCAAAATCGCTATCCGAGAATTGGTTGCGAATGCTTTGATCCACCAAGATTTCAATCTGAGCGGAACTTATCCTATGGTAGAGATTTTTGCCAATAGAGTTGAAATCTCCAACCCAGGAATGCCCTTGATTGATCTTCTCCGGTTTATCGATGAAACTCCTCGATCACGCAATGAAATATTAGCACGTCTTATGCGAAGGCTGAATCTATGCGAAGAACGCGGATCAGGGGTCGATAAAGTCATCTTCGAGATCGAATTATTCCAGCTTCCAGCCCCGGATTTTCGAAAAACGACTCAAAGTACTCTTGCTGTTTTATACGGGCATAAAAGCCTTAAGGAAATGGATTCTAAGGAACGAACCCGGGCTGCCTATCAACATGCGTGCTTGCAGCATGTAATCGGTAAAAAGATGACAAATGAATCTTTGCGGAAGCGCTTGGGCATCAAAACATCCAGCTATTCACTTGCTTATCGAATCATCCGCGATGCAATACAAGAGAATCTGATCAAGCCGCAAGGCGACGAAGTTGGCACTGGAAAGGGCTCCTTCTACCTACCCTTTTGGGCATGACCAATTGTGCACAGCTTTTCTGATTGAGGGTTGGCTGTTGTCGTAAACCTCTTATTTTCATGGTTTTAGAATTGTGCACGAATTGTGCACAGCTCTATGGAAAATCGCTAAAATCTAAAACCCTTTATTCTTTACTGTCATGTTTTGTTTAAAACCAATTAAATCATTTATAATGAAGATTGAAGGTATTTAAAAATTGGAGTAGTTGATGAACAAACTGATACAAGGAATTTTAACTAAACTAAGGGGGTCAGACTTTACCTGGTCATTTCCAATTAAAAGATTTATTACGAATTTACTTTTAATAAAGTGTTGAATTAGAGTTCGCCTCGTTTTTTTAGAGTAAAAACTGGACGTCAACATGATTAGGAAAATCTTTGTTACCTTGCCTGTCACCAGTATTTTGTTTTTGGCCTGCACAATGCAACCCAATGCTTCTTTAGTACAGCATGATTCCTCGCTCAATCTTGAGGAACAGGTATCATCAAATGAACAACTCATCTTATTATACTTAAGTTGCGGCAACGTGAATTTGCTATCCCAAAACTATTCATCTGCCTTTGATGATTATCAAAGAGCACTCGATGCATTAACAAATTCGAGCAGCAACGGTCTAGAATTTTTGATTTTATTTGGAATGGTCATAGCTTGCGATAATCTACATTTAACGGATCTTTGCAAGTTCAATATTTTGCGAATCAACGCCTTGATCAATTCAGCCGAAGAAGATGGTGTCACAGAATATCTGACTACAGAGGACGATGAGGTGACAAGCTATTTAAAAGCACTTGCAAACATGTCGCCCTCTATAGAAATTCGAGATACGTTACAGTTTTATATTTCGGAGATCTTCCCTTCTTCACCGGCATCTTATTCACTCTCCGCTAACTACATGAATCCAGCTCTTTTCTCTTATGAAGGACAATGCATGATATATCCTTGTAAGTCCTTCTGGAAAAGACTAGAAAAATTGGGGCGTAATATTAGAAGAGGCTGTGAAAAAGTTTTGGATATTATCGAGAGGGCTCTAGACATCAAGGATAGAGTCGAAGGAAAACCGCAACAAAAACTAAGAGACTGTTAACGGATTTTGTTTCAGTCGATTTTCGGGTTCTTTTGAGCCGATTTTCGATTCTTTTTGCGAGGGGTGTATCAAACTTCGTATACTACCCTCGCAAAAAGAATCGAAAATCGGCCAAAATAATCCCGAAAATTCGACGAAAGCAAAATTCGTTAATAGTCTTTAAGTTGTCAGTCTAATCAAGAATGGATTTAATTAACTAATTTTAAAGGATAATTAATGAGAAAGATATCATTTCTATCATCGATGACATTTTTTTTTCTTAGCGCAATGAGCAGTGGATTTACAAACGAAGATCAATCCTCTGTGCAACAAAATCTGCTTGCACGACCCAATCGCATTTATTTTGGACCCGAGTTTTTATCTTTTCGGGTTAATACGCATGTTCGAGATATTGATGTCGATGGGCATAGATTTTTTTGGGGCGCGAGATTCGGATATGAATACTTAAAGCCTCAAGCTTTCTATGCGGGAGCAGAAATACTTGCCACAAATGCAAATCGCGATTTTTCGATCTCAAACGAAACCCTTACCTACAATGGAAAAGGCGGCGCGGGATTTGGGAATATACAAGCCCGTTTTGGATATACATTCTCTAGTAAACGCTCTCTTGCGACTCCATTCTTAGGCTTGGGCGTTTATTCTTTGTCCAAACACGGTCATAATGGGTTCAAAGAATCGATGGGTTATTTATCTGGAGGGCTGCGTACACAATTCGAATGCACATCGGCATGTCTAATAGCATTAAATGCAGAATTTTTTCGAACATTGGGTGCTCAAAAAAGCGCCACACTTGGACATGAAAAAGTTAAGGATCATACCAATGGCTGGGGTTGCAGCATAGGAGCGCCTTTGACGTTTCGGTTAAGTCCTGGATGGGATATGCAACTCAATCCTTATTTTCTAAAACTTCTATTCTCCGAGAAACAAAATATTTTCGGAACTACCCTTTTGTTTGGCTACCGCTTTTAGCACAGCTTTTACGTGGCTTTGTACAACTATTTTAAAGTCATTTCCAATGAATATTTGAAATAAAGTGGGGTAAAGCGGCTTTAAAAAGGCCGATCAGGGTGGGTAGGGAGATAAGAGCGCACAGTGCCATGTCCCCGACATGAAGAAAAGAAATTCTTTCAATGGAAGGTAAAAAAATCCTATAGCGCTGATTTTGTAAATCTCTTGGAAAAAAATGGAAATTGAGGTACAAGTATACTACTTTTTATGCGCCTGTAGTTCAATGGTAGAACCGTAGCCTTCCAAGCTACTTGTGTCAGTTCGATTCTGATCAGGCGCTTTTTCAAAAAACGCTGGAATGTCCAGCACAATATTAACCCAAGACCGAAATCTTTTCCTTGAGGAAGAGATGCCGATCGTCAAACATAAGGGACAAGGCTTGGCACAGGAAGACGTCACAATAAAAGAATTACTTGAATGCGGTGCGCATTTTGGCCACCAGAAGCACCGTTGGAATCCTAAAATGAAGCGATTCATTTTTGAGGAGCGCAACGGAATTTATATCATCGATCTCGCTAAAACCCTCCAACAAATTCGCAATGCCATTGCTGTGGTGAAAGAAAATGTCTCTAAACGCAGGGCCATTCTCTTTGTCGGAACAAAGAAGCAAGCAAAAAGCGTTGTGCGCGAATGTGCGGAACAATGCGGTGAATTTTATGTCTGCGAGCGTTGGTTGGGAGGAACTTTGACGAATCTCACCACGATCCGTCAATCCGTAAAAACTCTGGAGCGCATTGAGAAGAAAATCGCTACTGGAGGAGAAGGGTTCACGAAAAAAGAACTCTCCATGTTCGGAAAAGAACAGGCAAAATTAGAGCGCAATCTCTCAGGCATACGCGCGATGAGAAAACCTCCAGCATTACTCATCGTCGTCGATCCGGGCCGCGAGCATATCGCAGTTGCGGAAGCGAAGAAATTGGGAATTCCTGTGATGGCGCTCGTCGATACGAATTGCGATCCAGATCCCATCGACTATGTCATCGCGTGCAATGATGATGCTTTGAAAAGCATCAAGTTGATCCTCCAAGCTTTAACGCAGGCAGTTATCGACCGCAAGAATGAACTCAATATTCTCGGCATTAAAGGAGAAAAAGAGGAAACGGAAGAAGGCAGGGAACCTGAAGAAGGAGAAGAGGAAAACGAAGGCGAGGAAAATCTATGAGCCAGAAAGTCACTCCTGATTTGGTCAAAGAATTGAGAGAACGCACCGGCGTCGGCATGGGAAAATGCAAAGAGGCATTGGACCAATCCGGCGGAGATATGGAAAAAGCGATCGAGATGCTCCGTAAAGCGGGCATGGCCTCTGCTGTGAAAAAAGAAGGGCGTGAGACAAATGAAGGACTCATCGGAGCTGCTGAAGGAAAAGATGCTGTCGCTCTTGTTGAGGTAAATGCAGAGACCGATTTTGTCACGCAAAATGAGAAGTTTAAACAATTCTTGCGCGATGTTGCTCAGGATGCAGCCGATGTGAAATCGCATTCATTGGAAACCTTAATGAAACACCCATATAGCAAAGATAAATCGGTTACTGTAGATCAATACCGTGCGCTGGTTGTGCAGAGCTTAGGTGAAAACATCCAAGTGAAACGATTGCTCATTCTTCCAAAATCCCCCGATATATCGATAGGTATTTATTCGCATATGGGCGGAAAAATCGTAACAGCAGTTATCTTGAGCGGCGGCGCTGGACAAGAAGCTCTAGCACGTGATATCGCTATGCATGTGGCTGCGGAATCCCCTGAATATCTGCGGCCAGAAGACGTTCCTGATGCCGTTCGCGCTAAAGAGGAAGAGATTGCGCGGAGCCAAGTGAAAGGCAAGCCAGACGATATTGCCAATAAAATTGTACAAGGCAAATACAAAGCCTTTTGCGATGAAGTATGTCTGGAATGTCAAAAATATGTGAAAGATAATACACTCACTATTTCCGGGCTTCTCGAAAAAGAAAGCAAGCGTTTGGGAAAACACCTGACCCTCTCAGCATACCATCGTTGGAAGGTCGGAATTTAAAAAACATCTGACGATGAGCGAGGCACGACTGAAAAAGAAATTGCATGCAAAAGAATCATTCAAGCCCGCTTATAAGAGAATTCTACTGAAACTTTCTGGTGAAGCACTTATGGGCGCGGAGAGTTTTGGCATTGATGTGGATGCATGTAGCCAGATCGCGCTTGCTATCAAAGAAGTATTTGATTTGAATGTACAAGTCGGTCTTGTAGTAGGCGGAGGTAATATCTTTCGCGGAAATCAAGCCGACTCCTTGCATTTTGCACGAACGCCAGCTGATCATATCGGCATGCTAGCAACGTCGATTAATGGACTTGTGCTGCAGCAGAGCTTAGCTGTCTTAGGCATTGAATCGAAAGTGATGAGTGCGTTGCCTACTAATTCGATCATCGAAGAGTATAATTGGTGGCACGCGATGAATGCATTGAAGAAAAATATTCCCATTATCTTTGTCGGTGGTACGGGAAATCCCTATTTCACTACAGATTCGGCTGCTGCTTTGCGCGCCAGTGAAATCAATGCGGAAATTCTGCTCAAGGCGACAAAGGTCGATGGAGTATATAGCGATGATCCCAAAACAAATCCGAAAGCTGTGAAATTGGCGCGTTTATCCTATGCCGATGTGCTAGAGAAGAAATTGAAAGTGATGGACGCTGCAGCAATTGCACTATGCCGGGAAAATGCCATTCCGATTTGTGTGTTTAACTTATTTGAAAAAGGGTCCATGCTTAAAGCTGTCTGTGGACAGAAAGTAGGCTCAATGGTGTCAGGAGGGTAAATGAGCTCGCAAGAAGCAAAGACAAAAATGCAAGCTGCTGTGGATCATTTCAAAAGCGAATTGAAAAATCTGCGCTCCAATCGCGCTAATCCCGGGATTCTCGATGCTGTCTTAGTTGAAGTATACGGCTCGACAATGCGTATTAAAGAGCTTGCTAATATAACTACTCCTGAATCGCGCCAGCTTCTGATTTCTCCCTTTGACCCTAAATCTGCGAGTGCCATTGCCAAAGGCATAGAAAAAGCCAATTTGAATCTGCAGCCAATAGTGGAAGGACATGTCATCCGCATCAATATACCACCCATGGATGAATCGATGCGCAAACAGATCGTCAAACAAGGCAAGCAAAAGGCGGAAGACACAAAAATTGTCATCCGAGAAGTGCGCCGCAAGAATAATGAAGCTGTGCGCAAGCAGAAGGCAGATGGATTGCTTACGGAAGACGCTATGAAAAAGGAAGAAAAAACCATCCAGGAGCTGACCGATAAATTCTGTAAAGAAGTGGATGACCTCTTTGCAGCGAAAGAAAAAGAGATCATGACGGTATAATCTCTTGCGAGGAATGGGATAAATCCCTTATACTTATCGCATTCCGAATCTGGCCCCATCGTCTAGCCTGGCCTAGGACACCAGATTTTCATTCTGATAACAGGGGTTCGAATCCCCTTGGGGTCATATATATATAATGCCATTTTAGGCATCTCGAGACTTTAGCTCAGTTGGTAGAGCACCTCACTTTTAATGAGGGGGTCGATGGTTCGAGTCCATCAAGTCTCATTCTTCTACAACCCTTGCAGCCAGCATTTAGGATTTTTCGTTCCCTCTAGCAACATGCGATTTTAGCACCAAAAAAGCTGCGCGATTGTATTATGGATTCATACAAAAAATCCAATAGCTATTTGTTGTTGAGTAGAAACCAACGTTTGAGCAATAGAAGTTAGTGGGACTTTAGGAGGAGATAGAATATTAATATAGGATGACATAGCATTCCGTCTCCTGTACCTTGGTTTTGGGAACAAAAGTTTTACAGTAACTGTGAGTGCTATGTCATTTGTTGAAAAAAGTGTTACCCTGGGTTTTAAACCAAGCTAAATTTTGGTTAAATCTCCCTGCCAGAATAAATGAACAAAGGTCTAAAAAAGCGCTCAACTCTACGCTGCTTTGCGTCTAGGTTTTTTTAATTTGTTAGAAGTCCGCTTTTTAGGTTTTGATTTAGGCGATTTAGGAACTTTTTCTCTAGGACCCTTTTGAGGTTTGGTAGAGCCTTCATCCCAATCCCCTTCGTGTCTACGAGAAAAAGCGTTTCCTCGATCGCTTCTTGGCTCATATTCCGCTTCCCGAAATTCTCGCCCATAATTTTCTCGGCGATCGTAATCTTCAACATCGTGGCGTTGTCTGTAACCTCGGTTTTCCGATGAGTTATCTCGGCCAGAATTAAAATCCCTTCGATAGGGGTTTTGGGTTTCATTTTGTTTGTAACGGTCATTATCAGGTCGGTACCCATTTGATTCTCTTTTCCATTCGGGTTTTTCTGCACGGTATTCGCGATCGTAATATTTTTCTCTTTCTCGGCGATTTCGAGAAGTGTCTCTTAATTCCTCATCTCTCCAATCACGAGAATCAAAATTGCTTGTTTTATTTTTAGACATAAAACCTCTTTTAAATTTTTTTTGAAAACGGAATTATAAAATAATTCCAAATTGATTGTTAAAAATTGCATACTTAAGATGTTTTTTTAGGGACTTTAGCTCCTTTTTTGCGCGCTTCGGATAATCCGATGGCGATAGCTTGTTTTCTATTTTTTACTTTTTTTTTGCTTTTCCCAGATTTTAACGTACCTGCTTTCATTTTATGCATTGTACGTTTCACATTTTTTTGTGCAGATTTTCCATATTTAGTAGCCATTTTTTCCTCCTATGCGGCTTTATTTTTGGCTTTAGTGTTGATTCCTTCTTTTAAAATCGTGCCTTGAGCAATTTCATTGAGCTTTTTATTCGCATTTCCTTCCTCTTTAGATGTTTCATCTAATAAATTTAGAATGGCATCATATTTGAATAGTTTTGCGAGAGCTTTTAATGTCCCATAAGAAGCAATTTCAAAATGTTCGACATGTTGTGCACAATTAATGAGAGCTGCGTCTTTGACTATCTGATCATAATCCGCTTCAATGACTCTATCAGCTTGTTTCAAGAGAGTTTCCATGGCTTCAGAATGTTTTTTTGTCGGTGTTTTTCCAAGTTCCTGGAAAATTTCTTCTAAACGAGCGACTTGATCTTCTGTTTCTTTTAGATGATCTTGAAGTGCCTTTTTTAAAGCATCAAATGATACTGCTTTAATTACTTTGGGGAGCGCTTTAACAATTTGTTGCTCACCATCGTACATTATTTCTAATTCATTTATAAATAAGTCATGTAAATCTTTCATCTTCCTCCAATATGGTTGATTTTCAGATCCATAATTTATATATAAAAAATTCGTAAAAAAAAATAAAATATAAATAATTAAAATTTAATAAATTTTTTTAGATATTAAGTTTGACATAATTTTATTCGTAAAGGTATTCCCTATATTATATTTTTCTAATTGAAAGGATGATGAAAATGGGTTATGAACCCATAGAAAATTACGGATGTGTTGGCAATCAACACACAGTGGCTTTAATAAGTAATAAAGGATCCTTGGATTTTTGTTGTTTTCCTTATTTTGATTCTCCAACAGTTTTCGCAGCATTAATCGATAAAAAAAAAGGAGGCTCTTTTTACATAGCTCCTAAGGAGAAAAATTTTACAAGTAAACAGTATTATCTATCGCATACCAACGTGCTTGTTACCAGGTTTCATTGCAAAGATGGAATAGGGGAAGTGATGGATTTAATGCCTATCGCTGCGCATTGTAAGGAAAATGCTTTAGTCCGAAAAGTTTATGTGCTTAAAGGGGCAATCACGTTTTGCGTAAAATGTGCTCCTCGATTTCATTATGGAATGAAACAGCATCAAACAAAAAAACGCAAAACTGGAATGACATTTCAGTTAGATGAATTCTCTTTGCATTTAACAAGCAATGTAAGGCTTAAAAAAATAAAAGATTATGCTTTTGCCGAATTTAGTTTAAGAAAGGAAGAGAGTGTTGAATTTATATTGAGTGATAAATCGAAACAGTTTTCTAAAGAGCATGCCGAAAAGTTGTGTGTTACTACAATACATTTTTGGAAATCTTGGTGTAAGAAGATCACTTATGAAGGACTATGGAAAGAACAGGTTCTTCGATCTGCCCTCACGTTAAAGCTTTTATTTTTTGACAAAACAGGCGCATTGGTGGCTGCTCCAACTTTTGGATTGCCAGAAAAGATAGGGGGAAAGAAAAACTGGGACTATCGTTATGTATGGATTAGAGACTCTAGCTTCACAATCTTTTCTCTACTTAAGATTGGATTGAAAAAAGAAGCGAAAATGCTCATGCATTATTTATACCGTATCGTAGCAAAAAGAAATGGTCATAGACTATTTCCTTGTTATAAACTGGATGGTTCTCCTGCAGATGGAGAAAGTCAATTGAAATCTTTCGAAGGATATAAAAAATCTCCACCCCTTATTGGGAATGATGCAGCATTTCAATTTCAATTAGATAATTATGGGGAGCTAATAGATGCATTTTATCTTTGCGACAAATATATTTCTTCTATTCCCAAAAAAATTTGGCTATCCATTTTTGAGCTGATCGAGTGGTTAAAGGAAAACTGGAATCTTCCCGATAGCAGTATTTGGGAAACTGATCCAAAAAAATATTTGTTTTCTCGTATCATGTGCTGGGTTGCATTCGATCGTGGGATAAAGATAGCGCGTAGGCATGAGTTTACTTTTCCTCGTTCATGGGAAATAACAAAGAAAGAAATACATCAATCGGTATTTTCTGATTTTTGGCATACAAGGCGCAACGCCTTTGTTCTATATAAAGGCAGCAATGAAGTAGATGCTTCAGCTTTGCTTATGCCCCTGAAACATTTTATTAGTTTCACAAATCCCAAGTGGCAATCTACTTTAAAATGCATTGAAAAGGATTTAGCAAATACGTGCATGCTATATAGATTTAAGAATAAAATAGCGGCGCTATTGGGAATAGAGTCTGGGGAAGGAACATTTTCCTCATGTTCTTTTTGGTATGTAGAATGTTTGTCAAAATTAGGAAAACTTTCGAGAGCGCAATTATTTATGGACGAATTAATTTGCAATGGTAATGCACTTGGACTATTTTCCGAACAAATAGGTATGAAGGGTGAACACCTAGGCAATTTCCCTCAAGCTCTTACGCATCTTTCGCTGATCTGCTCCGTATATGATTTAAATGGACGTCTTAAAAAACTAAATAAGAGCTAAGCGTCATGCAAAAAATTACATTAGCAGCTTACAAAATTCCCTGCGAAATTCATGAATCCGATGGAACATTCGAATGGGATTCAACTACGATAGTTGTGGTTTCAATAAAAATGGATCAATGGACAGGAATGGGATTTTCCTATGGGCACGAAGCGTGTTTAGATGTTATCAAAAACACCTTATCTCCTCATTTGAAGCAAATTGATGTGCAAGATCTTCCTTCCATTTTTGGTCACATGAAAAATTCGGTGAGAAATATCGGATTACATGGAATAGCGGCTCATGCAATTTCAGCTGTAGATATCGCTCTTTGGGACTTAAAAGCAAAAATTTTAGATAAGCCATTATGCCAGCTTTGGGGAAAAACGCAAGATAAAATTCCCATATACGGCAGTGGAGGATTTACTTCGGAATCCCCGGAAAAAATAGCAAGGCAGTTTTTGCAATGGAAAGAAAAAGGAGTTTTTCGTTTCAAGATGAAAATAGGGAGAGAGCCTTCTCAAGATTTCGACAGAGTAAAGAAGGTGCGGGGATGCTTAGATGCAAGCGATGAGATCTTCGTCGATGCAAATGGGGCATATCAGCGCAAACAAAGTTTGGATTTCGCAAAAAAATTTAAAGAATTAGGCGTCACTTGGTTTGAAGAACCCGTTCCGGCTGATGATTTGGAAGGCCTCAAGTTTATAAAAGACAATGCGGAAATCGCGATTGCGTCCGGAGAATACGGTTATGATCCTGTTTACTTCAAAAATATGCTTCAGGCACAGGCCGTCGACATTTTGCAAGCAGACGCGACAAGATGCTGCGGCTTTACGGGTTTTTTGCAAATCTGCCATTTGAGTAAAGCATTCAATATCCCTTTGTCCAGTCACACGGCTCCCAGCATCCACCTTCATGCTGCTCTCAGCGATTCGAATGTTTGCCACATGGAATTTTTTCATGATCATGTACAAATAGAGGAAAAATATTTTGAGGGATTTCCTCTTTTGAAGGATGGATTTCTTTTTCCGCATTTGCAGCGTAGGGGACATGGTTTGGAATTGAGGGAAAAAGAGATTGAAAAACACTTAATTCGAGAGGAAATTTTATGCCTATAGGTAAAAAATGTTGGGCTATAGCCGAAGGATACATTCCGCCATATAGCCATTCAACCAATCGAGAATTGATTAGCCATGAGACCGTATGCATTCTCAATGCATCCGATCAACAAGCCCGCGTGGAATTGACGATTTTCTTTTCCGATAAAAATCCGGTTGGACCTTACTTAATTTTTGTACCTGCAAGAAGGACCAAACATGTCCGATTTAATGATCTCACGGATCCTGAACCCGTTCCCAAAGGCGTCGATTATGCCAGTTTGCTGATTTCAGATGTGGAAATTGTAGTCCAGCATACGCGATTGGACTCCAGAGGAGAAGATATCGCATTAATAAGTACTATTGCTTTTGGAAACTAGTAATAAAAATACAGGACAAAATGTTTGTTGAATCAACCATAAATTTAAAAATTTTGGTATAAAGTTGTTAAGAGGATGTTAAAACTTAAGCTTAGTCGATTTTTGGGTTCTTTTGAGCCGATTTTCGATGCTTTTTGCGGGGGTTGTATCAAACTGCATATACAACCCCCGCAAAAAGCATCTAAAATCGGCCAAAAGAACCCAAAAATCGACGAAGCCTAAGTTTTAAAACACCCTCTAAGCTCATTGATCCATTTCCACACTTTTCATAGGAGATAATATGGCAGAAACCACATCAGAAATATTAATCGATACAATAGCGGATTGGGGAGTAGAAGTGATTTTCGGAATACCCGGGGATGGAATAAATGGGATTATAGAGGCATTGCGAAAAAGCAAAGACAAAATACGCTTTATTCAAGTCAGACATGAAGAAACAGCGGCTTTTATGGCATGCGGATATGCTAAGTATACAGGAAAAATCGGTGCATGCATAGCTACTTCAGGCCCCGGAGGCATCCATCTTTTAAATGGGTTATACGATGCAAAATTAGATGGACAGCCAGTACTTGCCATCACTGGTTTGCAATTTCATGATCTAATAGGGACTTTTACTCAACAAGATGTAGAACTCGATAAATTATTTCAGGATGTGTGCGTTTATAATGCGCGCATCATGGGTGCTTCTCATACGGAGAATGTAGCAGATCTCGCTTGTCGTATGGCTCTTGCGAAAAGGGGAGTGGCCCATATTACCATTCCCGTAGATATACAAGAACAGCCTTTGAAGAAAAAAACAAAATCTCCGAGAAATCTTTTGCATCATACGTCTGATTTTTGGTCTTGTACAGCTGCATGCCCTTGTAATGAAGATTTAGAAACTGCAGCGCAACTCATACAGAAGGGTGAAAAAATCGTTATTTTGGCAGGTCAAGGAGCAATACATGCGACGAGCGAACTGTTAGAAATGGCGGAAAAAATAGGCGCCCCCATTGTCAAAGCTTTATTGGGAAAGTCATGCATTCCTGATGATAGCCTGTATACAACAGGAACAATTGGGCTTCTAGGTACTTTACCATCCTCTGAGGCCATGGAATCTTGCGATACCTTGATCATGATAGGTACATCTTTTCCTTATATTGAATTTTTACCCAAGCCCGGAAGTGCAAAAGTTATTCAAATTGATATTGATTGCACGCGCATTGGATTGAGGTGCCCTACAGATATCGGTTTAATTGGGGATAGTAAGCAAACGTTGCAAAAATTGATTCCTTTGTTGGAACGTAAAGAAAATCGCGAATTTCTTAATAAGATTCAAAATGGGAAAAAAGAATGGAACGAAAAAATGCACGTGCATGAAATTTGCAGGGACAAACCAATGAAACCCCAAGTAGTCGCATATGAATTAGGCCGTCGATTAAAAGACGATGCCATTCTCTCGTGTGATTCAGGAACTATAGCAACATGGTGGGCAAGGCACATTCCTTATAAGGCAGGTCAAATGCATTCCCTTTCTGGAAATTTAGCGACTATGGCTCCTGGACTCCCTTATACTTTAGCAGCGCAAATAGCATTTCCTCAGCGGCAATGCGTAGCTTTCGTCGGCGATGGAGGTTTTTCCATGTTAATGGCAGATTTTGTCACCGCAGTAAAATATGATCTGCCTATTAAAGTTATTATTATAAAGAACAATACTTTAGGTCAAATTAAATGGGAGCAAATCGTTTTCTTGGGAAATCCAGAATATGCTGTCGATCTGCATCCAATCGATTTTGTTAAATTCGCAGAAAGCTGCGGGGGAAAAGGATTTCGTATTGAAGATCCTCACCAATGTGGAGAAATCATTGAAACAGCTTTGAACACTTCAGGACCTGTCATTATTGAAACTATTGTCGATCCTCTTGAGCCTCCGATGCCTCCAAAAGCTACGTTAAAACAAATGGCCCATTTTGCTGAAGGCCTTTTGCGCGGAGAACCTCAGCGCGGATTGATCCTTAAAACAGTTGTGGCAGACAAAGTAAGAGAATTGATTTAGTGGACATTAAAAAAATTAAGAATTTAGAAAAAGAGCTGCATGGATCTATTGAAGGAGAAGTGCGCTTCGATGATGGTTCGAGGGCACTTTATGCAACGGATGCATCAAATTATCGCCAAGTTCCTATTGGGGTAGTTCTTCCTAAAAATAAAGCCGATATTTTCAAAACTGTAAATTTATGTCGTAAGTTCCAGGCGCCTATTCTCAACCGAGGCGGCGGAACGAGTTTAGCGGGACAAACCTGCAATGAAGCAGTCATTCTCGATTTGACCAAATATTACAATAAAATTCTTTGCATTGATTCGGTTCAAAAAACAGCAACTATAGAATCCGGCATCGTTTTGAATAATTTAAATAACGCTTTGAAAAAATTTCAGTTGCAATTCGGTCCAAACCCTTCCACACATTACAATTGTGCGCTTGGAGGAATGATTGGTAATAATTCTTGTGGATCCCATTCTCAACATGCGGGCAGGACCGATGACAACGTTATCGAACTCGAAATCCTCACTTATGATGGTCTTGTTCTGAAAGTGGGTGCCACTTCCCAAAAAGAATTAGATATTCTGTGTGCAGAAAAAACTAGAAAAGGAGAGATTTACAGAAAACTCAAAAAATTGGCTCTTCAATATGAAACTCTGATTGAGGAGAGATACCCTAAAATTCCAAGACGCATTTCCGGATATAATTTGCCATGGCTTTTAGAAAAAAACGGATTTAACGTTGCTAAATCCTTAGTAGGAAGCGAATCCACGTGTGTGACAATTTTAGAAGCAAAAATTCAGCTCGTCGAGCTTTTTTCATGCAAATCCATTGTTATAATAGGATACCCGGATATTTATTCTGCTGGGGATCATGTTTGTGAAATTGCTGAATATCATCCGATCGCATTGGAGGGCATGGATGAAGTATTAATCAATGATTTTAAGAAAAGAAATTTTCATGAAAGGGCGGTAAACCTTTTGCCACCTGGAAAAGGGTGGCTCTATGTAGAATTTGGCGGAAAAACTGTTGATGAAACCCATGCCAAAGCGCAAAAGCTCATCGATGCATTTAACAAAAAAAAGCTGGGGCTTTCCATTAAATATTATGACTTGAAAGAAGTTCAAGCGGAAATTTCTGAAATGAGGGAAGCGGGTTTAGGCGCTACAGCTCGTATTTCGCAGCAAAAAGATACTTGGGAAGGATGGGAAGATTCTGCAGTCCCTCCAGAAAAACTAGGGGATTATTTAAGAGACTTACGAAAGCTGTTTAAAAAATACGACTACGCCTGCTCACTCTATGGGCATTTTGGACAAGCTTGTGTGCATACGCGGATCGATTTTGATTTCTATACTTCTCAAGGTATTAAAAAATACCAATCCTTTATCAATGAAGCCGCTGATTTAGTGGTCAGTTATGGAGGTTCTTTATCAGGAGAACACGGTGACGGCCAATCGCGCGGTCAGTTGCTTCAGAAAATGTTTGGTCCCGAATTAATACAGGCATTTCGAGAGTTTAAAAACATTTGGGATCCGGAAGGCAAAATGAATCCCGGGAAAAAGATAAATGCTTACGGTCCTACTGAGAATGTACGACTTGGTCCTTCTTATGCTCCCATGAGGGTTAAAACCCATTTTCAGTTTCCAGGAGATGATGAAGGGAGTTTTGATCGCGCTGTTTTGCGCTGTGTAGGAATTGGAAAATGTAGACGCAGTGAAAATGGCGTTATGTGTCCCAGTTATATGGTCACAAAAGAGGAGAATGATTCGACCCGAGGACGTGCGCGTATGCTCTTCGAGATGCTACAAGGAAATGTAATCGGGAAAAAAGGATGGAAGGATCCTTATGTTAAAAAAGCATTAGATTTATGCTTATCTTGCAAGGGATGCAAAAAAGATTGTCCCATGAATGTAGATATGGCGACTTATAAAGCAGAGTTTTTATCGCATTATTATAAGGGACGCTTGCGTCCTCGGTCGGCATATGCTTTCGGTTTAATTTATTGGTGGGCCAGATTTGGAACCTATTTCCCTGGGCTTTTTAATTTTCTTTCCACACATAATCCCTTTTCTTCTTGGATTAAGTGGATCGGAGGAATGCATGCTAAAAGAGAAATTCCGCGTTTTGCTAAGGAAAATTTTAAGAATTGGTTTTTCAAAAGAAAAGCCCATTCATCCATTTCTCTAAAAACAAAAGTAATATTGTGGGCAGATACATTTAACAATTATTTCCATCCTCAACATGCTAAGGCGGCTGCAGAGATTTTAGAACACTTAGGGTTCCAAGTATGCGTCCCCAAAATCTCTCTATGCTGTGGACGCCCCCTTTATGATTACGGGATGCTGCAAACTGCAAAAAGCCTTTTGAGAAAAATTTTAAGCGAATTAAAGGAAGATATTCGCAATGGTACTCCGATTGTCGGTCTGGAACCGAGCTGCATTTCTGTATTTAGAGACGAATTGTTGAATCTTTTTCCCTCGGATATAGATGCCAAACGTCTCAAAGAACATACATTTATGCTCAGCGAGTTTTTACATCTTTATGTAAAAGATTACGCATTTAAACCATTAAATAAAAAAGCTATAGTACAAGGGCATTGTCATCATAAATCTATCATTCATTTTGAATTCGAAGAGGCGATCCTCAATAGGCTGGGGCTCGATTTTCAAATCCTCGATTCAGGATGTTGCGGAATGGCAGGAAGTTTTGGCTTCGAAAAAAGCCATTATGATATTTCTATAAAAGCAGCGGAAAGGGCATTATTGCCTGAAATACGCAAAGCTAGTTTGGATACACTGATTATCGCTAATGGCTTTAGTTGCAAAGAGCAGATACAGCAATCTACAGGACGAGAAGTATTGCATCTTGCTCAAGTCATCAAAATGTCCTTAGATAAAGAGACTAATCAATATGATTACAACAAATAAAAAAAATAAGAAAATCCATTTAATTCGTTGATCTATCCATAAAAGAAAGCTGAATGATTTGGCTCTGCGATTAAAATCCCCATGAATTCCAAAAGGTCCATTAACGGTTTTAAAAAGATTATTCGACCGTTTTACATTCTCTCTTCCATCATACTGTTGTGAGGAAAACCCTTTTTTTGCTAAATAACGATCTCCACTGCCGGGGAAAAATTTATTTAAAATGATTACAAAAGCAGAATTAGCTACATACCATTCTCTTCGATAATGAAATGCGGCCCAAATAATAGCATTAGCGCCCACTTCAGGCTGAAAAATCGGAGGCACTGGTTGAGGTTTCTTTGGCAATCTGCTTTTAACCCAACTAAATTGAGGCGTATTCAACGCAGGCATTTGGACCATCGTGATTTTTATCCGTTTTTTGGCATGCAATAATTCGCAGCGAAGCGACTCGGTAAATCCCTGAATGGCATGTTTTGCTCCGCAATATGCGGATTGAAGAGGAATACCTCTATATGCAAGGGCAGAACCTACTTGAATGATAGTTCCACGATTTCTTTTTAGCATTTTCTTTAAAGCGCAGTGTGTTCCAAAAACTACTCCTAAATAGGTCACATCAGTAACCCTTTTAAATTCCTTAACAGTAATCTTTTCAAAAGGAGAAAATACAGATGCCATCGCGTTATTTACCCAGATATCAATTGGTCCTAATGTCTTTTCTAAAGCATCAGCGGCTTTGAAGATTTGATTTGCGTCGGCGACATCGCATACTTCAAAAGATGCTGATACTCCCAATGCTTCGATTTCCTCTTTTAAAGTTTCTAGCCGGTGCTCATTGCGAGAAATTAGACCAACGTTAAGACCCTTTTTTGCAAAACCCAAGGCGATTGCTCTTCCCAGTCCTGCTGAGGCTCCTGTTACTACTACCACTTTAGGAAAATTAATAATTTAGTCTTCTCCTTATTAATATAAAAAATATTTACTATTTACATTTTTATAAATGTCATATTTAAATTATTTTAATCAACACTGAGTTGTTTATCTTTCGCCAAGATCAAGTTTTTGATGGTAAATAGCGTTTGTTTGTCTAGCAGGAATAGCCCTAGGATAAAAAGGACAATAAACAAGGCTAGCTGGCCAAAAAGATGTAGCGTTTGTTCTGAAAACGTTCGGGGGGGCATTTGAAAGGTCTTGAGAAGAAAGAAGTCAATACCGATACAGCAAGCGCTCGCTGTGCTGCTTACGGCGAACAATTTCCAAAATAAAGAGATTTTTGGATGGGTGAGGGGGAAATAGTCTTTTTGCAAAAACGCCTTTTTTAAAATCCAATAATTTAAACAAGAACTAAAGCTAGTACTTAAGGCAATGCTAATAGCTCCCCAATGCAAATAAAAGATGAAAACAGCATTGAATAGAATATTTGCCGCTACGGAAATCAATGAGGCAATTGTTGGGGTTTTGAAGTCGCCAAATGCATAAAATAAAGAGGATTCATAGACCGTTAATGTGGAAGGAAGCAGGCTCAGTCCGTAAGCCCATAAGCATAAAGTGGTTTGGATCACTGCAAAAGAAGAAAAATGGCCATGGCCAAATAGCAGATTTATTGAAGGGAGTCCTAAGGCAAATAGGGCAAAGGTGCAGGGCATCACCAAGAGAAAAATGCGTTTTGAACCAAAAAAAAACAGTTCTTGCGCTTGCTGCAGCTCTTGGGATTTTATCAAGCGAGACAGCGAAGGGACAATGGAGTATACGCAGGCAAATCCTATGAGTGCTAACGGCAATTGTTCTAATCGGATGGCATACCAAAGATAAATCGGACCTTTTACATCCGCATACCGTGCAAATAACATATCTAAAAAACTGTTGATCTGAACCGCTGTGACGCCGATCATTCCAAAAAAGGTTGCTTTTCCAATCGTGCGGATCTCAACGGGAATAGAAAAGAGCGGCGGCGTATAACAGCGCCTTCCCTCTTTCAAAACTTTCCAGGTTTTCGGCATAGTAATAAACCATTGGATAAAAAAGCCGATGAGTACAAAGATCGACACATTGACCATAGCTTTCATGGGAGCTTGTTTTGCGAATATAAAAACACCCAGAATCCAAATTAGATTGCATGCAAAAGGAGCTACGCTCGATGTAAAGAAGGAATCCCGGCATTGTAAAAGAGAGATGTTCAATCCATATAAGCTAATAAAAACTAAACCAGGAAACATCCAGGCAAATAAATAGACGATTTCCCTTTCACAGGCAAATAGAGTAAATCCATTATAACTCAGGGGGATTTCCACCAAAAGAACAATGCTGAGAAGAAGGCTGATCAATAACACGTATAAACGAAAAAAGAATCCATTGGCCTGCGATGCATCTTTTAATCGCAATTCTTCGTAATGGGGAATAAAAATGGACTGCATTGTTCCTTCACTGAGCAATCTTCTCAAGAAATGCGAAAAGCGAAATGCGATCATAAAAGCAGCAACAGAGGGATGATCTCCAAATAGGGCAGCCATGCTCATATCGCGCGCCATGCCGCTAATTCTACTCACTAGCGTTCCAGAAAAAAAATGGCGGGCATATTTAGAAACAACAGAATTGTGTTGGGTCACAGATACTCTTTTATGCTTATCAGCATATTCTTTTTCGAATTTCGATCACAGATCCTTTTATCTCATTTTGCCTGAGCAGGGCGAGGATTTCCTGTGCGACCTCGCGAGGATCAAGAAGTGTGTCAGGACTTTCCTGAGCAAAATTTTTGAGGCGTAAAGGGGTTTGCGTGCGTTGGGGAACTATAGCGTTAATAAAAAGATCAGGCCTTTCTTCAGCAAGTCCTTGAGTAAAATTGACCACTGCAGCTTTTGCGCTAGCATACACCGTAAAATCTTTCCTTCCTCGCGCATAACTGGAAGACGCGATGTTGACGATGTGAGCGCCTTTTTTTAGAATAGCGCATTTGCAAGAAAAGATCAGGGCTTTTAAGTTAATTGCGATCTGGTCTTCGATATCTTGAGGCGAAAGATCGGCAAGAGGGCGCACAGTGAGTTGTCCCATGCTGTTAATGAGGCCATCAACTGGACCATAATCTGCCTGTATGCGATGAAACGCGTTGCATGCAGAGTCATAGGATGTCAAATCTGCAGCATAAAGGGCAGAGGAGCGCGAAAGGGGGATGGGATTAGCTCCTTCGCTTTTCAGCAATTCGCACAGGGCTTTCCCAATGCCCCCAGTTCCTCCGGTCACAATAAAGTGTTTCCCATTTATCGAGGAGAGGGAATGCGCGGAAATTGTGTTTTGCCTGAGGCGGAAAATCTGTTCAGAAAGGCTTAAGTCGAGTTCTGTGGTGATTTTAATGTTGTATTCGCAACCCTGGCTCACGTGGATAGGATAGCCCGCATGGAGAACCAAAGTACAATCGTCCGTGCAATTAGCCACGCCTTTTTCACGCGCTAAGCGATGTGCCTGCAAGATTAAGGAATAATGAAAAGTTTGAGGAGTTTGACCGCGCAGATAATCAGATCTTGAGGGAATAGAATGAACGAGGGGATTTTGGGGAGCATAAACAACAGTGTCGGTGGAAGGAATGCAGGTATTAACGGCTTTGTATTGAATAGCCTTAGAAATATTTTCTTTGAGGATTTCCTTTGTGACAAAGGGTCGTACGGCATCGTGAATGCAGACAATATGAGAATCGGAAGCGGCCAGAAGTCCTAAATAAGAGGATTCTTGCCGTGTAGCACCTCCTGGGATTATGCGAATGATGGGATTTACTTCCTTGCGCACTTCTTCCATTTGTTCTGGAGAACAGACGAGTAGGATCTCATTGAAGAGGCCTGAGAGAATAAAGACATCGAGAGTATGTTGGTAAATTTTTTTCCCCCCTATGCGATGGAATTGCTTGGGTAGCAAACTCCCGAAACGGCTGCCGGAGCCTGCCATCAGAAGGATCGCGGTGATTTTTTTATTCTCGATATCCATCGCTTGAGGGAAAAACAAATTCTCTATTAAAATATCCTCTTAGCCTAGGCAGCTCATTTGGTAGAGCAATGCATTCGTAATGCGCAGGCCGTCGGTTCGAGTCCGGCCTTGGGCAAAAGTTTTTTCGCATTGATCCAATGAAAGTTTAACGAAGGAAGGATATTAAAGCCATCCTGGCATTTTTTATGGCATTTTTTAAAAAAGACGCATTTTTAAGATTTGATGGACGTGGTATCGCTTTTTTGATTTAATAATTCTTTTGAATCAAGTTTAGAATGCTGAAATGAACAAGATCAATCATGGTGATTACATCATCTATGCAGATGAGAGCGGTTTTTTTAAAAAGAGTTTAGAGGGTGTTTTAAAACTTAGCTTCCGTCGATTTTGAGCTGAATGGATTGGATGTGCTTATGTACATATTCGGCGCGTTTGCGTGCAATTTCCTGGGGGTCGGTAAGTTGTTCTCCCAAGATTTCACCGAGGTGGGCGCGGCGGCACTGAAAAAAAAGCGTATTGATGACGTGGTCTGATATCCCTTCAATCCAATGGAGATCCACGCCGAGCTTGATCAAACTCAGTGCGCTGAGTGCTTCTTTTGTCTGTAATTGATACGAATGAAGAATTAAACCATAAGCTCGGCTGATTTGATCTTTCATATCTAAATTGTTTTCGGTTTTTAGATGGGAGCGCAGGGTTTTTTCCAAGGCCATGAGTTTCATAGCTGTCGATTGCACATCGTGTAGGATATTTTCTTCGCTAAGTCCTAAAGTATAGCTGTTTTGTAGAACGAGAAGATCGCCAAAGATATCTTCGAGTGACCCTCCCATCCCCATGGCGCTAATCCCTTCTTCTTTTTGTTTTTGAAGGGTCTCAGGGAGTTGGGCAGTATGGATTAACGCAGGCAGATGCAAAAAAGCCTGCACGATGAGTCCGGTTCCGCATAGCTTTGGGTCCGATGTCAGATAGCCAAAGCGCGGCAAGAAGGCATATTCGAGAGCGGATCCCAAAGCGGTTTCAATTTGATTGAGTTTATTCCAGGCAGTATCCCAGTTTCCTTGGCATTCGATCAGCCGCATTTGGAGATGGTCGTCAATATTGATAAGCGCTAAAAAATTTCCTGTCTCATCTGTGAAAAAACCTTGTCCGGACAACGTATTTTGGAACCCCTCCATGCATAAGAAATGCTCGTAAAGAAATTCTTTATCATTAGCGTTGATGTTTTCGGCTTTTAAAAATTGCGGTTTTTCCAAAGAGGAGGATTTGAGCAGTTGATCGGAAAGAGTGGATAATGTTTGTTGAAAATGCGCTGTTGAGAGCTTGGGAGGGAAATTATAGCGAGTGAGATTGCGATGTAGAGTGAAGGCGGTGGCTGGCCAAATTGGATTAGACCCAGCTTCCCATGGAGTGTGCTCGATTAGAACACGAGGAAGATTACTTTTTTCCTTCATCGCTTCCTTTTTCCATTAGCGCTTTGATTTGGTCGCGCAGCCATGCAGCTTGCTCATAGTTTTCTTTCTTGAGTGCTTCGTTAAGTGCTTCATTAAGCGTAGTAAGACGGCTAGATGTGGGCAATGTCTGACTATGGCTAGGAGATTTTCCAATATGAAAAGGCTGTGTTTTTTTTGCGCCAACGCTTTTTTTTATGTGAGGCGGAACAGCATCTTCTGAGATGAGTTCGGAAATGAGCACATCAGAAAAGACAGGATAGCATTCGGGACAGCCTAAAGGATTGCCTGTCAATACAGACTCCAAAGTCGTGCGGCAATTGCCGCAGCAAAGGCCGGCTTCTCCTTCCGCTAGACCTTCAGTGGCAGGCACTTTGATCTGTCCATGGAGCTTTTGTTCGTGCACCGGACATTCAGAGCACATTTCGGTAATGCTGATCACATTGCCAACGATTTCCTTATACAGGACTTTAATAGGGCGTTTGCAATGTCCAGTGCATTCTACGGGCCGATCTGCCATGGGTACCACCTTCCAGAAATTGGATTCTAGGACGGGTGACTTTATTTAAGCAATAGTTGAGTTATACCGAAAATGATTCAAGAATCGGTTTTGCCTTCCTCATCATCCGCGCTTTTGAACGACCAGAAAACAGTCCATATTTATCTTCAAAAATTGACATTTAATTGCGGGAATACGCTTGAGAAATTTCCGTTTTTTGCAAGCAGCACGAAATAATTTTATAGACAATAATTGGAATAAATTTTTATACACAAAAATTGTTTTACAATCTAAAAAAATTGAGCTGGTCTTATGAAAGGAAAGAAAAAAATTTTAACCTCATTATTTATTTTGCTATGCAACATACCGCTATTTTCTAGCGAAGGCGCGTTATCTGCTGAAAGTGAAAAACTGGTGGCAAAAAAGTCTCCAAGTATGAAATCGCCCTATGCAGATGAGCCCATGATGTCAACAAGCGATTGCAGTGCATTGTCCTCTGATGAGCAGGATTTCGCCTCGCAGCTCAATGATAACAATGCCAAGATATTTTGTTCTAAAATGAGTTCCATGCAAAGACAGCAGGCAATGCAAATGTCGGGGATGCGAGGACTTTCGGGGACTAAAATGACCCCTGACGAGGCTGTACAAAATGTAATGCAGAACAACAAGGGACAAATGAATAAAGGAAATTCGAGAGGAGCGGGAGCCTGCCCTGTTCAATAAATTTTTCCTTACCAGTGAAGATTATTTAGAGGTGTCTACAAATTAAGGCTTCGTCGATTTTTGGGATTATTTTGGCCTATTTTCGATCGATTTTTTGGGGATAGTATACGAAATGTTGATACAATCCCCAAAAAATCAATTGAAAATAGGCTCAAAAGAACCCGAAAATCGACAGAAGTTTAATTTGCAGACACCCTCTTAATTCAATGACAGTCTAAGTTCCTATTTGTTTTGTCATTTTTTATATTCTTAACAATTAGGTAGATCATGGTATCAAGCTTATATTACACTGGACAAAAAAATGGTTGAAATCTACATTTATATGCATAACTAAGTGATAATGGTCACTTAGAATTCAGGAGAATTGAAACTATGAAAAAAAAGACATTGATGATTTTAGCGCTTGCTGCAGGTGGACTTTTAAATGCAGAAAACGCGCAAAACACAGCGCAGTCTGCAGCTCAAAAGCCTCAAGTTTGTGCATCTAACGCGGCAAAAGCATGTGAACTGTCAGCTGAAGAACAAGCATTTTCAGCCAAACTCAACGACCAAAACCGCAAAGCATTTGCAGAAAAACTCAATGGCGAACAGAGAAAAGCTGTAATGGCCTCTACGAAAAACGGTGGAAATGCTGATGAAGCTGTTGCAAAATTAGCTTCTAGCCACGTTGCTAGCGCTGAAAAAGCAGCACCTGTTCAATCCAAAGTTCAAGCGAAATAATTTTTCTTTTTGCAATCGCTTCTCCTGATTACGGGAAGCGGTTGCCACTTTCAAATTAATACCATTTATCAAAACTAAACGTTATTTTTGATAAATGGTATAACATCTCAACAACAATTTCCAAATTTTATGTTTGTAGTATCTAGTAGTGCATTTTTTGCAAGGCTGGGTAGGAAAACAGCAGAAAATGCGTCACATTAAATAAGAAGTGGCACAGGATGCTGCTTTCAATGGATTGGGTGATTTGATATAGGGTGCCATAAATCAAACTTGCTACAAAGACCAAACATAAAAAAGGAAAACTTCCAACCCAGATTAAATGCAATAACACGAAAAAAAGTGAAGTAATTGCGATTGATCCGATGGCAGATAGCGTTGTTTTCCCAAACCATAAATAGATCTCTCTTTGGATAAAGCCGCGGAAAAAAGCCTCTTCTGGGATGCTTACGAATAAAAGGTTTGCGATGATCCAGGGAAAGAAAATCAGAGGCAGTTTGGGATCCCATCGGATCATATTGATTTGAAGTGCAATGAAGCACAAGACGATGATTCCCAATATTGTTGCTGGAAGGGTGATCTTCAGCATTTGGCCCCATTTTTCTTTTGTGGTAAGGAGCGGTAAACTGAATGCGAGCACAAATATTCCCATAAAAGGTTTATCAAAATTCAGATAAAGGGAATAAGGAAGTGCATCCGGGCTTAACTTCATATCCTTCACAAGAGACCAATTGTTAAACCCTGGTAAAAAATGAAAAGCCAGAGCTAAAGAGACGATTACGATGATGCCAAAAAGAATGTAGCGCAAAGGCTTATAGATATTCCCCTTTAAACAGAGCTGGCAGAAAAAAAGAATGCCAATGGGGATAAGAGCTATGGAAGTAATGACATGGGCTTGCCATGCTAAGATGATCGCAATAACGAGGAATGTGCCCCATAGTATAGGCGTTTTTCTTATCCACAAGCTGAGAATGCTCATTGCCAAAGAGAAGAAGCAGAGTGATGTAATTATATTATTCCAAAAGATAAGATGAATAAACTGGGGATGATCCATCAACCTATTTAAATTCTTTGGATGAATAAAAACAACATCCTCCAAAATCGGCAGAAACTTTGTTGCGAAAGAGGTTTAATGATCAGAAAAAACCACAAAGGAATTGAATGGCTCGAATTTGAATTATTTGCGGATCATCCTCATTGCGCTCATGGCATTTTCTTAAAGCCTATCAGCGTAGGGATCAGCATGGCAGGCAAGACACATCTAGATAAAAGCGAAAGAGAAGCTGCAGAGATGTTCAAGGAAAATCGACGCCGCATCCAAGAAATCCTAGATGCCGATTGCCTTATTTCTGGCTATCAAGTACATGGCACTTCTATTGTGCAAGTGAATGAGAAAAGAGAAGAAATTCCCGATTGCGATGGATTGCTAACGCATCAAGCGCGTTTGGGGCTAATGATTAAACATGCAGACTGCCAAGCAGCTATTTTTTTCGATCCAGAGCATCAAGCCATTGCTAACGTCCATTGCGGGTGGAGAGGAAATGTAAAAAACCTCTATGGCATTACCGTCTCTGAAATGCAAAAAAGATTTTCTAGCCGACCAAAAAATATTCTCGTAGGGATTTCTCCCAGTCTTGGACCGGAGAAGGCGGAATTTATCCATTATCGCACGGAGCTCCCTGAATCCTTTTTGCCTTATCAAATCAAGCCGGCATATTTTGATTTGTGGGCTATCGCTCGGATGCAGCTTGAAAGAGCGGGAATCTTGCCGCATCATATTCAGATCGCCTCTTTATGCACCTATTCCCATCCGAATGATTTTTTTTCATACAGACGCGATAATCGAATAACCGGCAACCATGCCACCGTAGCCATGTTGCGTTTGTGACGGGCTGTTAAAGATGCGAGTCGAAAAACTCAATGGCATTCTTGCCGATGTCCTCATGGATTTTTCTACGGCCTAATGTAGAGTGATCTTCAGAGAATCTTGGCTCCAAAAGACGCTTTCCTAATTGGGATGCGCGATTTAAAAAGACGTAGTGATCCGCATCTCCGGGAATAACTCTCAGAGTGGCTTTGGACATTCTTTTTGCGAATAGTTTTGCATTGGTTTCCATAGGGGTTACTTTGTCTTTTACTGCAGCTACGATAAGAGCGGGTGATTCGATCGCGGAAAGACTCTTTTCATCAAATAACCATCCTAAAGCAGGGGCCATCAATAAAAATGCGCTAATCCTTTTATCTGCAAAGCTTTGCCGCGCTTCATCATAATTAGTTGCTTGGATAATGTCGTAGGGAATTGTATCTTCTAGATCTTTTAGAGAGGCTTCTTTTATTTGTTCATCTGTAATAGATGATGCAATGGCTCCTGCTATCCAGATACCCGTCGCCCCGCCCAATGAATATCCCGCAAAACCTATGCGGTTTTGGTCGATTCTGCTTTTGAATTGTGAAGAAGAGAGTAGTTGATTAATGACGAAGGAGACATCTTTAGGGCGTTCCCAAGGCCTAGTGTAGTATTCGGGAATCTTATTGTTCCAGGTATTGCCATAATGGTCCATAGCTGCGACAATGTAACCATTTGCAGATAGTATCTCTGCGAGCCACGATACATCAAAACGATGCCCGCCGCTGCCATGAGAAAGAATAATGAGTGGATATTTATTTTTTTGCGAACTCATAGGCACATCGCGGGCTTCATCGCAACGCACCCAAAATCCATGAGCAGTTTTTGCCGGCACATCTTTGTCAACGGGGTACCAGACCTCCGTTATCACTGGTCGACTACGCACGTCATCGTAAAAATTGAGTGTCGTGATTCCTGTTTTTTTAGGCTCTAAAATAATGCTTTTAAAGTACTTAGTAAAATTCCATGTTAAAGTTATTGGTAATAAAAGCAAAATCGGAGTAATGATAAAAAAGAATAACCTTAGATGTCTTTTATTCATACATCCCCTGAGATTAGAAAACTTAAAATGAACAAGTCGTTTTTTATTTAGTTATCAAATTCTTCATTTTTTTGTAATGTACTTCTAAAAAATAGTCAAAAAATGAAAATAATTCTTGTCCGCTTAAAGGACGTATGATTATGCTACAAAAATTGTGTAGCTAAAAACAGGGGTGCGGTTTTGCTCAAGCGACTATTCCTCAAGTTGATTCTATTCTCAGTGTTTGGGACACTGATTGCTGAGGATAAAGCTGTTTCCACTCCTCCTAATCGTCGCAAAACGCTTCTTGTTTTATCCAGCAAGGGCGGGGGTGGTCATATCTCAGCCTCTCTCACCTTGAAAAAGCTTCTTGAAAAGGAATTCGATATCCACGTCATTTATCCCATCGATCAATTGCGCATCTGGGGGATTTCTTCTGGAGAACAAATCTATAATTCCATGTTGCAGGAGGGCTGGACGCGATCGATGAATTTTATCGTGAGGTATGTTGCCCCCCGACTATTTAGAAGTCGAGAATACAAATTGGAAAACATCATCCATTCTAGCATTGAAACCTATCGACCCGATCTCGTCATTTCACTGATTCCTTTTGTCAATTACCCCGCTTCAGAAGCAGCACGGAAAAAGCAAATCCCTTATCTGCTTGTGACCACAGATAATGATCTGCGTCATTGGGTATTAGGTCTGGAAAAGCTCAGACATCCGGATTTTAAAGTCACCATTGGGTCGGATTTGGCCACATCGCGCGATCTTTTATTGCAGAAAAAGATTCCCGAAGCAGCTATTGAGACAATTGGACTTCCTTTGCGCCCAGAATTCATTGGGGTCAAAGATGAAAAGAAAATCCGCGAAGAATTTGCGATTTCGGATGGCAAACCAGTCATTCTCATCATGATGGGAGGAGCAGGAGGAGGTAAAGCTTACGATTATGCCAAGAAAATTGGGCAAATTGAACTCTCTTCCCATCTCATCGTCGTAATGGGCCGCAATGATAAGCTGAGAAAGGATTTAGAAAAAGTGCCATTGCATCATTCTAATTCCATGACGATTTTAGGGTTTACCGATCGAGTTTCTGACTTGATGGCAATCTCTCAGGTAATCATCACAAAACCAGGTCCTGGCACCATATGTGAAGCTATCGCCATGAAACTGCCCATTCTCATCGATAATACAGACAAGCTTCTCTTTTGGGAGCGGATTAATGTCGAGCTCGTCTTAAGATATGGTATTGGAGAGCCTATAACACATCCTGCAGAAATTCCTTATCTGATCGAGACTTATTTGCAAGATCATGCGATAAAAGAGCAGATTCGCAATTGCTTTGTGTCCATTCCTCCCAATCACTTCCACTTGCACATTAGAAATATCGTTGAAGAAATGATTTCCATGCGCAAAGAGCGTGTCGCTGTAGAACAAATGAATGAGGATATTTCTTTAACGAAACCCATCCTGCTGAAAGATGCGGTAAGATCTCCTGAAATGACTCACAATTCCGGTATATAATACTGGAAAAGGAGGTCATTAAAAACCTTGCATTTGAAATGCGGGTTATTAATTCAACGACAGTCTTTTAAGGAAATGGCCCAGCTTCTCGATCGGGTTGGTCTCTATACACAGCTTTGAAACCGCATCCTTTTAGGATGCGGGGATAACCGAAATATTCAATCATAGGCCATTTACGGCATACTGCCGGACGAAGAGCATAACGGGTGCATGTCCCTTCTTTGTTCAAATAGCGGCATCCCATGACATAGACTTTATGTCCGTCGCTTTCATAGAGACGGTTGTCGCGTCTGTAAAAACCGAGAATCTGGGTGTTCCATAAATAATAGAGTTTCCCAAAAATCCCTTTAGTTTCAGGAATGAGAATGTAATGACAGCAATATCCGCGTTTTTTACATGCGCCTACTTGCTTGAACGGGGTGCGGATAAAAACTCGAGCCATTTTCTGAGCAAAAAGATCGAGCATCACGAGCGGTAAGAAAAGGACGCGGAGGGGCCAGCGAATCCAGCTTGGAACAAATTGTTTGGGAATGCCTTCAGGAGGCTCGGCGGGTAAGGAATCCGTTTCCCCTGCATTATGGAGAAGTTCTTCTAGATTCCCATTGGGGGCTGTGCTATCTGTATATAATTTAAGCATGCGGCCGCCCTCTTATATTTCAAATGCTGTGAAAAATTGTACAAAGTCGAGTATAACAATTAAAGTCCTTTCCATATATAATTCCTAGTACAGTCTCTTATTTTCTTACACGGTGTGATGGAAAATGAAAAAAGTTTTACTATCAATTACTTTATTTATTTTTGTTTGTTCTTTCTGTCTTCTCAAGAAGCAGAGGAGGAAAGATGCCCAGTAGTGGTATTGGGCGGGGGAATGGGAGCTTTGACCTCTGCTACCTATTTGGCTCGCGCAGGAATTGCTCCTGTTGTGATCACAGGTCCCATTATTGGAGGTACCATCACTCTGTCAACCGAAGTGCAGAATTGGCCAGGGGAGATTGCAATTTCCGGGGATGCACTCAGTGAAAAACTCTATAAGCAAGCGGAATTCAATGGAGCTATTTTGCGCTCTGAAATCGTTATCTCTGTGGATTTTTCTGAAAGGCCCTTTACCATTGTCACAAAGCCCATTTTCTCGGACGGCAATGACCAGATAAAAAAATATAAAACGGATTCTTGCATCATCGCTTTGGGCGCCACGCCCAATCTATTAAATGTTCCTGGAGAGATGAAATACTGGACGCGCGGCGTATATACATGTGCGGTCTGCGATGGATCCCTATATAAAGATAAGATAGTTGCTGTGGTGGGAGGAGGGGATAGCGCCCTTGTAGAAGCTCAATATCTTTCCAATATTGCAAAAAAGGTCTATCTGATCGTAAGGGCGGATCAGATGCGCACAGTAGAAAAGAAGCGATCTCAAGAGATTCTTTCTCGTTCTAATATCGAATTGCTTTATGAAACGACAATAAAGGAAATCAAGGGAGAAGCGGAAAAAATGACGCGGCTTCTTTTACAGAGCAATCGAAAAAGTGCCCTATGGGAAATTGAGGCGGATGCTTTATTTTTGGCTATTGGTTCTAAGCCGAATACAGAGCTTTTTCGCAATCAGCTAGAGCTGGACAAAGGCAATTATATCTCTTTAAAGAAAAATCAGCAGACTTCAATTGAAGGTGTCTATGCGATCGGCGATGTGGCGGATCCTGAATTCAAGCAGGCTGTATCAGCAGCAGGCGATGGGGCTAAAGCCGCTTTGCAGGCCCAGCAATTTTTAGGATCTTATTCTTCTCTTCAAGATAAAAAGGGCAACGCTATTCTTTACCAAACAAACAAACAGAATGTCGTAGAAATTTCCTCTCGCGAACAATTCGATAAGGAATTAAAAGAGGCTAATGGGCCGATATTTGTCGATTTCTATACTCCGAGATGCGGTCCATGCCGCATGTTTGGACCACTTTATGATTCTTGGGCAAAAGATTTTAATCGACAGATTAAATTTCTAAAGGTCAATGCCGAGGCCGTGGAAGAACTCTTTAATGTCTATCACATCACTGTTGTTCCCACTCTTATCATTTTTGATTCTAAAGGAGAGATCATTCGAAAGAGCACGGGATCTCGCGAGATCGCCAAAATCGAAAAATGCCTTCAGAAAGTCAAGGGAAAATCGGACATCGCTGTTCAGGATTTTATGTCTAAGTAGTTTTATTCTGTTCACTGGATCCAGTGCTTTTTCTTCTCAATTCAGTATCGAAGGCGATATATTGTATTGGAAAACGGAAGAGGCAGGCTTGTCTTATGCGCTTGTGGACCAAGAAGGTCATATAGATGAAAACACTGTTATTAAAAATCCTCAATTTGAATGGGATTTCGGTTTCAAACTGGCATTTAGTTATTTTCTTCCCCAAGATCGCTGGGACTTTTCTTTAAAGCTCACGCATTTTCACACTCATACTGATGGTTTGCATCATACCACGTGGGAAAAAATACTCTACCCCATATGGATTACGGAGCAAACACCTTTTTTTGCCAATGCGGTCAAAATGCATTGGAGATTGCATTTGGCTTTCATCGATGCATTAATGGGAAAAAAAATACATTCTGGGGCCCATGTGATTCTTTATCCTCAATGGGGAATGCGTTACGCCATCGCCCGTCAAAAATTCAATCTAGAATATCAAGGAGGAATGTTTTCACCAGAACGCGAAGAATTCGTGCGCATGAAAAATAAATTTTCTGGGACAGGGCCTTATGGGGGATTGGGAATCCAGTATCTTTTTTCCCCTCGCTTAAGTCTTTATGCCTCTGGCGCATTTTCTGCTGAATATGGGGAATTCTATCTACACGAAGACGAAGATTTAACTAGAGGACATGTTAAACTTTTGGATTTGCGCCATACATTTTGGCGATGGGCATTAATCGCAGAAGGCTGTGTACTTTTACGGTGGCAGAAAGCCTGGGAAAAAGCGAAAAAAAAATTACACATTCAAGTCGGATGGGATACTGTTTTGCTCTTCAAGCAAAATCGTCTAATCCGCTTTTTTGAAACTAGCCCCATTGATAATAAGTCTAATTTAGGACTTAAAGGATGGCAATGGGGAGTGCTTTTCGATTTCTGATTCCTTTTGAAACAGATACCTGTTATACCGAAAATGATTCAAGAATCGGATTTTGCCAAACTCAGCGCCGCGCTGAGTTTGGCAAAATCCGATTCTTGAATCATTCTCGGTATAAAAGGGAAAAAAGATTCAATTAGAGGATCTGCATGAAAAAAGAAGATGTGCATTATGTTCGCTGGCTGAATACCCTTTCCATACAGGACGTACCACTAGTGGGCGGTAAAAATGCTTCCCTAGGCGAAATGGTCTCTGCCTTAAAAAGGGATAAAATCGAGGTGCCTGATGGATTTGCAATCACAGCCGATGCATATTGGGATTTTTTATCCTTCAATGGCATCGATAACAAATTAAAAAAAACACTCGATAAATACCGAGCACGAAAATTCTCTTTGGAAAAAACAGGAGAGTTAATTCGCAATTTTTTTCTTAAAGGGCGTTTTTCCGATTCCTTTATTTTAGCGGTGGGTGCGGCATACGACGAGTTGTGCCAGCGCTATCATCAAAATCGCGTCGATGTAGCTGTCCGCAGCAGCGCTACAGCGGAAGATTTGCCTTCTGCCAGTTTTGCAGGCCAACAAGAGACTTTTTTGCATATAAGAGGAGAAAAACCTCTGTTATCCGCTTGTTTAAAATGTTACGCGTCTCTTTTTACCAATCGGGCAATCAGCTATCGCGAGGCTAAAGGATTTGATCATTTGAAAGTGGCATTATCCATTGGCATTCAAAAAATGGTGCGCGCGGACTTGGGCAGTTCGGGGGTTTTGTTTACCATTGATACGGAAACAGGATTTCGCGATGTGGTTGTTATAAATGCTTCTTGGGGCTTAGGCGAAAACGTCGTTCAAGGAACCGTGACTCCCGATGAATACGTTGTATTCAAGCCCTTTTTAAAAAAATCAGGATGCAAGCCCATACTTTCTAAAAAGCTAGGCGAAAAAGAACAAAAGATGATTTATAGCGGCAATAGGACAAAAAACATCAAAACAACGACCGGGGAAAGAGCGCGATTTGTACTCAGCGACAAGGAAATGATTACTTTAGCGGAGTGGGGAAATGCGATTGAAAAGCACTATGGCAAACCGATGGATATCGAATGGGCAAAGGATGGAAAAACACAAAAGATGTACATTGTACAAGCGCGTCCTGAAACAGTTCAGTCTCAGCGTGGGGCAGATAATTTCAAAGTATATGCTCTGAAAGAAAAAGGCACGGTTTTATGTAAAGGAATCGCGATTGGGGATATCATTGTGTCTGGAAAGATCCAAGTCATAAAAAAGGTCTCAGAAATTCATCGCTTTCAAAGCGGAAGTATTTTAGTCACAGAAATGACAGCGCCCGATTGGGTTCCCATCATGCAAAAAGCAAGCGCGATTATTACAGATCATGGGGGACGTACTTCTCATGCGGCCATAGTCAGCAGAGAATTAGGAATTCCCGCTATTGTTGGTACTAATTATGGAACCAAAATCCTTAAGGATCGCCAGGAAATTACTCTATCTTGTGCAGAAGGAGATGTAGGATATGTTTATGATGGAAAAGTTTCTTATACTGCTCAAGAAATCAGCTTAGAGAATCTTCCACAGACCCGCGTGCGAATTATGATGAATATTGCCAGTCCTGCTGCGGCTTTTAGATGGTGGCGTCTACCTTGTAAAGGAATTGGACTTGCACGTATGGAATTTATCATTAATGACATTATTCAGATCCATCCCATGGCGCTTGTGCATTTTGATCGCATTAAAGAAAAAAGAGTAAGGGATAAAATCGCAAAACTTACTCAAGGATATGTGGATAAGACGGATTATTTCGTCGATCATTTAGCGCAAGGCATCAGCAAAATAGCGGCTTCCCGGTATCCCTATCCTGTCATAGTGCGCATGTCCGATTTTAAAACGAATGAGTATGCAAACCTGATCGGAGGAAATACTTTTGAGCCAAAAGAAGAAAACCCTATGCTCGGATTCCGCGGGGCATCGCGATATTACAATCCTCGGTATAAGGAAGGATTTGCTCTGGAATGCCGGGCTATAAAAAAGGTGCGCGATCTCATGGGATTCACCAATGTGATCATCATGATTCCTTTTTGCCGCACTCTTGAGGAAGCCGATCAGGTTTTAGCCGTTCTACAAGAAAATGGTTTAGAAAGACAGAAGAATGGACTTGAGGTGTATGTGATGGCAGAAATCCCCTCGAATATTCTTCTCGCTGATGCATTTGCCGATCGATTTGATGGATTTTCTATTGGGTCTAATGATTTGACGCAATTGCTTTTGGGCATCGATCGCGATTCGGAAGAACTTTCTTCCTTATTCGACGAAAGAAATCCCGCTGTAAAAAAAATGATCTGCGAGCTTATCGATGCCGCGCATCGCAAAAAGAAAAAAGTGGGAATTTGCGGACAGGCCCCAAGCGATTATCCTGAATTTGCGCATTTCCTTACAGAAGCTGGCATTGATTCGATTTCTTTAAATCCTGACAGCATCGTCGCAACGATCAACAGCTTGGCAAAAATAGAGTCATCAAAAATAGCGGCTATTCGCGAAGAGTCTCCTCTTTCCGCCTGAATAGATGAGTAAGTGAAGACGCGTTCAAAGCAGCAGGTGAACAAGAGAAAGGATCAGTCTCGGAATCCGAATTTTCGATCTTGCTAACTTCTGGAGTTTGATTCAGACTCGACGGTTGAGATTGTTCTTCGTTTTTGCTGCTGAAATAGCGTGCACTTTGGCTTTTGCTTAGCGGATGTAATAAAAAGGAAGCAAAAGATCCATTCATTTCTTGTTGAATTCTGTTCTCATAGAAATGTTCATCGGCAATTTCCAGTATTTTAAAAAAAGATTCTGCAAACCGCGTCACCATACCGGGTCCAAATAAAATATCCTCGGATATGGTCGCGAATTTATTCAGAGAAGAGATAAATGAAAACGGAGTCTGTTCTGCGTATACAATTGGGCTCATGCCTAAATTAATAATTTCGCTCATGAAAAATTTCCTTAAAAAAGCAAGTATACCGAAAATAATTCAAGAATCGGTCTCGGTATAGGTTATCAAGAGATCTATTATTTTTCTAGAACTGAAACGCTAGTGCTAAATTATAATCGATGGAATAACGAATTTTGTCTTGATGGCCATTTAAATTCTGGACAAGGGGAAAATCCATACCCCATTGAATAATACATCGTTTACTGGAAAGCCAAATACTCGGCGTGACTAAAATGAGGTTTCCTCCCGAGTCGCGAACCATTTTGTGATCTGTTTTTTCTTTCACAGAATAGGTTCCCGTGAATTCCATCATTAAATCGAATATCCATCCGGAAGGGCTGAGTTGTTTGATATAGCGTGCAAAACCGCATTGATAGAGATAGGAATTGCCAAATTTTGTCCCATGATGTTTTGTTGTAATGTCGGCGCCTAAGGAAGCAAAGGCATACCAATTGTACGACACAAAAGAAAAAGTAGCTCCTGCAAAATACGTCAATGATCCATTCCCGTTAGGAGGATTTTTTGAAGTGGATCCTGTGGGAAATTGTACATTACCTACCACTGTAGATTGCAGAGTATAGTCTGAATAGCCTTGAGAAAAAATGGCATATTCGGCTTGCATAAATATATCTTTTATACCTGAAGAATGAGCAGAATCCGTACGACTTTTATGGTTAAAAGGAACAAAGAAAGACAAAGCGAGATCCTCTCTCACTCCGTAAATGACATTTGGTGCTATGACGTTTGAATAGCTGTCGCCGGCATTCGTGTAATTTCCCGTTGCTTGCGCAAGAAACGCCTTTTCACCGATTAAGGTTTGACCAAAACTGACTAAGGGGGCGATTTGGGTTAGGAAAGGGACGGAAAAATTGCCTTTGGAAAGCAGCTCTGCTTGCTCTTCTTGGTGTCCGAAAAGAAAGAAAGGCAAACAGAACCACGTTATAAAAATAGAGGTTTTACGCAAAAACCCTCATCCTATTTATAAATGTTGACCGCGATGACCCCATTGATAAATTCGGCAGTATTGCGGCCTGCTACGGAAAACCATACACCTGCGATGATGCCGTAATTAGCACTCCAGTTATATTCAATAGCCGGCGCAAGACTCAATTGTTCTGAAGATGGTCCGCCAACGCTGTTGGTAACGCCATCTGTTTCTCCTTTATGTCCTTTAAACCGAGTATGGTTCTTATGCTCATAGAAAACATCCAAAGCAAGCGCCCATTTTTGAGCCAATGTGTATTCTAGGCCGAGGTCTGCAGTAAAAATAGGTCCGGGATAGACTGTTCCATGTGTGTTTTTTCCCCCGCCATAGACATTAAATCCTTTCACGTGTACGGAATTGGGCACCAGATAAGCTAATGCTAAGCGTGGAGCAAGGTAATGTACTCCAGTAAAATGAAAGAGACGTGAAAAAACGAGACCGATTCCTGGATTCCAACTGCCTCCTCCTCCGGCATCTGTTCCTTTTTTATTGGGATCGAGCTTTTGATATTTGCCCAATGGAGCAGTGGCTTTTAATGCCAGCTTGACGGCCGGCGCCCATGTTCCTGGAGAGTCGTAGTAGATTTGAAAGTCTAATCCAAAGGGCGTATCATTGTATACCCAATGCGACGCTCCGTCGGTGTGATTCCAAGAGAATTGCGGATTAATCGTGAAATCCCAGCGGTTAAATATTCCAACCTGAATAGGAACTTCAGTATTGATATTGTAAAAATTGGTTGCGCTATGCGACTTCCAATGGCTGTCATACGCTCCGGTTGCTACATTTGCAAATAGATAAGGTTCGATGTTCGCATGCCCTAAGGGGATGACATGGCCGGAAGGCGCAAGCAGCGGTCCCGTCAGCCAAGGTAAAGGGAAAGAAGGCTGAGGAGGAAGTTGTACATCAGAGGGACGATCATCGTCAGTTAAGAGGGCGCAGCAAGGCGATGCAAGAGCGATAATGGGGAATAATAAGTGGAGATAAAGTTTTCTCATTTAAATGGCTCCATGAAAGTATGAATATTTGTGATAATTTAATACATTCTTCTTTTTTTGGTAAGATATTTTTTAGAGTTTCATCAGTTCATGGGCAATTTCTATCCATAATTCGAAGAGGACAAATGCGATCAAGATGACAATAGCTACTTTTCCTCCCGGCAATTGCGGCTTATAGCTATATTTTTTGACATAGCGGCCCATCCAAGCCATAAGAGGAGGATAGAGACCAAATAAAATAGCACAGCTAATTCCTCCTGCATATCCCAATGCCTTCAGGAAGATATCGGGATAAGTAAGGCCAATTAATGTGGGAGGGACAAAAACAGCCAAGCATAGGAGCGCTTTTTTAATCCCCACTTTTTTTATTTTGAAACCATCAGCCAAAAAATCGAGATAAGCCAATGAAAGTGCAATGTAAGATGTCGTCAGTGTAAAAAATGCAAAGGCCTTACCGATTTTAAAAACAAGAGTAGATTGCAATAGTTCTTTAAGCGGGATTACAGCCGTTTGTCCTTTTGCTGCGGCATCTATTAGTCCTTCAACGGGAACGATTCCTAGGATTAAACCTTCCCAAACAATATAAACGATAAGAGGAATGCTCGTTCCCAAGATGATCGCCAATCGGACCTTTTTGACATTGCGATTCATATAGGTCATAAGCGTGGGAATGATGACTTGATAGGTAAATGCTGTAAAAAGAACGGGGAGAGCGATCAACGCTTTGGGCCACTCGAGGCGCGAATAATGGGAAAAATCCACGAATCGACAGGCTACTATGATAAAGAGGATGTAGGAGATATAAACGCCTAGCATCAATGTAATATTCAAACGGTCTACCCATAGAGTCCCTAAATAGACCACTGGGGAAAACAGAGCGACGTAAATAATTGTAGAAAGCCAAACGGGAATCGCTTGCCCGCTGATCTCGCCTAGAATGGCTCCGCCGCCGACGACGTGAGCGATCATCACGGTAAAGAAAAGAAAAAGATAGACTGCCCAGCACACATCTTTTCCAATCGGGCCCAGAAGGCGTTCGGACATTGTGATAAAATTGGAATCCTTGGGCATCCAGGAGCATACTTCCAAAAGCAGTAAGCCTGTGCAAAGCATAAAGCACCAGCACAGAAAGTAGATGAGGATAGCAGGAAGAAATCCTCCTTCGGCCGTGGCTACAGGAAGCGCGAGCATTCCCACTCCCACCATTGTACCTGCAATTAAAAGAGTTCCGCCGAACACGTGGCCAAGAGAATGGAATAGATGCATGTAAAACCCATATTTGAAAAATCTCAAAAGTAAGGAAGATAGTTATTAAATCAAAAAAAAACAAGGCTTTTGGATCTGGACACAAGAGTGTGCTTGGGATATCCTATTAGATAATTTAAGGTTTCTATGCAGACAAAAGAATTGACGCTTCCGGGTGTGAAGATTATAAAAACAAAATTATATTTTGACGATCGCGGTTTTTTTCGCGAAACGTATCACAAACCCTTGTATACCGAGCAAGGCATCTTATGTGATTTTGTTCAGGACAATCATTCGTTATCTGTACGCGGAACGATTCGCGGGATGCACTTTCAGCGTTTTCCTGGCCAGGCGAAACTTGTTCATGTCATTCATGGAGTTATTTATGATGTTGTTGTTGACATACGAAAAGATAGCCCCACTTATAAGCAGTGGCTGGGAGTGCAGCTCGAAGCGGACAAAGGCGATCAATTATTTGTTCCTGTCGGATATGCTCATGGTTTTTGCGTCTTAAGCGATATGGCTCATGTCTGCTACAAAGTGAGCACAGTATATGATCCAAAAGAAGAAAAAAGCTTTCGATTCAATGACCCTGATGTGGGAATCCAATGGCCTCATTCTTCGCCGATTCTTTCCGATAGAGATAAAAATAGTCCCCTTCTCCATGAGGTTGCTTTATGATATCGCTCTGGATTGTCGGTGCTGAAGGGTTGCTGGGAAAAGCTTTATTAAAGCAATGCGCGCTGCTTGGCATTTCAGCTACAGGAACAGGGAAGACGCACGCAGATATCACCCGCAAAGAATGCCTCAGCGAAAAAGCGCGAGAAATCTCGCCTACCCATATCGTCAATTGTGCTGCTTATACGGATGTCGATAAAGCCGAAACAGAATATGACAATGCTTTTCATGTCAATGTCTTAGGGGCGCAAAATATTGCAGAAATAGCGCGAGATATCGGGGCTCGCCTCGTCCATATTTCCACAGATTTTGTGTTTGATGATAGTTGCGAAAGGCCCTTTCGCGAAGATGCACTGCCAAATCCCGTCAACGCCTATGGAAAAAGCAAATGGGAAGGTGAAAAGTGCGTTTATAGCGTTTACCCGGAAGCGTGTACGATCCGTACTTCTTGGCTATTTGGAAGAGGAGGAAAAAATTTTTTCTCTTCCATGATTCATTGGCTGCAAATAAAAGAACACGTTGCAGCTGTCCATGATCAATTGGGATGCGCGACATATGCTCCGGATTTGGCAAGAGCTATTTTAGATCTTCTGAATGAAAGAGGAATTTTTCATTTTGCCCATTCAAATGCCGCATCGCGTTTTGAGATGGCGCAATTTGCTTATGAATTTATGCAAAAACAAGGCATTGCTTTAGCTTGTAAACAGGTGGCAGCAGTGAGCAAAGAGGCGTTTCCCCTGGCAGCTCCTCGCCCTGCATGTTCTGTTTTAAGCACAGAGAAATATACGCGCATTACGGGGAAGAAGCCTCGCGATTGGCAAGAAGCATTACAGGAGTTTATCGCTGATGCGGTTCCATAGAATATTAGTTACAGGCGGTGCAGGCTTTATCGGCTCTGCATTCATCCGCTTTGGGTTAAAGCATGTTCCTAAAGTGACGCGCATAGTCAATGTGGATTTACTCACATACGCTGCGGATTTGCGGAGTCTCTCTATAGCGGAGCTAGATCCGCGCTATCTATTTGTCAAAGGAGATATCTGCGACGAGGACCTCATTGAAAAATTGTGTTTAGAGGAAAAAATCGATGCGATCGTGCATTTTGCTGCCGAAACGCATGTGGATAAAAGTATCCATGACCCTAAGGCCTTTTGTCAGACAAATATCTACGGAACGCTCGCTCTTTTAGAGGTCGTTCGTAAAAATCCGTCTATCCATTTCCATCACATTTCCACAGACGAGGTCTACGGTTCTCTGCCCGAAGAGGGGCATTTTACGGAATCCTCGGCGTATCATCCGAATTCTCCCTATGCTGCCTCTAAGGCCGCTTCTGATCACTTCGTGAAAGCTTATGCCCATACCTATGAGTTGTCGACAACACTGTCCCACTGTACGAATAATTATGGTCCTTGCCAGCATTCAGAAAAATTTATTCCACGTATGATTTCTGGTCTTATACATAAGACTCCATTGTGCATTTATGGAAAAGGGGTAAATGTCCGCGATTGGATTTTTGTCGATGACCATGCCAAGGCTGTGTGGATGATCTTGGAAAAAGGCAAGATAGGAGAATCTTACGATATCGGGGGAGAATGTGAAAAAAGCAATTTACAGGTCGTGCAAGCGCTCATCGCAATATTTTCGGAAATATGTCAGACCGATCCCGAACATTTGCACCCGCTCATCACTTTTGTCAAAGATCGGCCTGGGCACGATTTTAGATATGCGATCGATACCGGTAAAATGCAGAAAGAATTCCACTGGAGACCCATGCATGACTTTTCTTCTGGATTGAAGAAAACGCTGGATTGGTATTTGAAAAATCGCGAAAGGATGGATTGCATATGATTGGTTCTAAAAAGATCGTCTGTATCATTCCTGCGCGGTTGCAATCGACGCGGTTTCCACAAAAAATGCTTAAAATGCTTTATGGAAAGCCTTTGCTCGAGTGGGTTTGGCACCAGGCAAATCGCGTATCAGCATTCGATCACATCGCTTTTGCTATCGATGCTCAAGAAACTGCAGATCTGATCACATCTTTTGGCGGCAGATATTACATGACATCTCCGCATTGTCCTTCTGGAACCGATCGTCTCATTGAAGTAATGCAGCAAAATACAGTAGCTGCAGACATATGGGTCAATTGGCAGGGAGATGAACCATTTATCACAGAAAAGATGATTGGCCAGCTGCTTCAAAGTTGTGAGCACGAGGATAGCGATGTATGGACTTTGAAAAAAAAGATCATAAAGCCCGAGGAGATAACCAGTCCTCATTTTGCAAAAGTCGTCTGCGATCACAAAGGCCATGCCCTCTTTTTTTCACGGAGCCAGATCCCTTTCTACCGCGATGCTCTCGATGAAGAGTTCAAGGTGTTCTATAAACATGTGGGCCTCTATGCTTTTTCACAAGAGGCATTAAAAAAGATCGCTCTTTTGCCGCCTTGTGCAATGGAATGCGCTGAGCAGCTCGAACAGCTGCGCTTTCTCTATCACAATTTGCGCATCAAAGTCCATGAAACCGATCAGGATGTATTTGGGATTGATTTGCCAGAACACCTCGTTCGCGCTGAAGCCCGGTTAGCCGCGCAATTTGCAGACACCCTCTGAAGCAATCGAGTTATGAAATTATTTTAATAGGCCCTTTTCGAAACGAAGGTCCTATTCAATAATTCTCTAACTATGAGTTCTTTAAGGGTCCTTTATTATTTTTAATAATTGGGAAAAATCCTTTAAAATTATTTGTTCCACAATTTCTCCTTAACATTTGAGAAAATCTCCTTTTCTCGAGTATTATTGATGTTCATTATTGAGGATGGGCATAAATGAGTACGGAGGAGCTCCTCAAAGAGCGAGCGGAGTACAAATACGGTTTTGTCACCGAGATTGAGACGGAAAGTTTTCCTAAAGGGTTGACCGAAGAGACGATTAGGTCTATTGCATTTAAGAGGAATGACCCAGCTTTTTTGCTAGATTTTAGGCTGAAGGCATTTGCCCGATGGCAAAAAATGCAAGAACCGAGTTGGGCTAATGTCCGATATACTCCTGTGGACTATCAAGCGATTTCTTACTATTCTGCCCCGAAGAAAAAACAATCTTTGAGCAGTTTAAATGAAGTGGACCCGGAGCTTCTTAAAACTTTTGAGCGTCTCGGAATACCTTTGGAAGAGCAAAAGCGATTGACCAATGTCGCGGTCGATGTGGTATTCGATTCTGTTTCTTTGGGAACGACTTTTCAAAAGACCCTTCAGGAAGCCGGCGTTGTGTTATGTTCTTTTTCGGAAGCTGTGCAAAAATATCCCGAGCTTGTAGAAAAATATTTAGGAAGCGTAGTGCCGATCGGAGACAATTATTTTGCTGCGCTCAATTCTGCAGTTTTTACGGATGGCTCTTTTGTATACATTCCCAAAGGCGTCCGTTCTCCCCTCGAGCTTTCGACTTACTTTCGCATCAATGATAAGCAAAGCGGACAGTTTGAACGCACCCTCATCATTGCAGAAGAAGATTCCTATGTCAGCTATCTAGAAGGATGCACAGCTCCAGCTTATGATAATAATCAATTGCATGCAGCAGTTGTAGAACTCATCGCAATGGACCGCGCTGAAATTCGCTATTCTACTGTGCAAAATTGGTATGCGGGCGATCCCAAAAATGGAAAAGGAGGGATTTACAATTTTGTCACCAAACGCGGGCGCTGCCAAGGGGAAAAGTCGAAGATCTCATGGACTCAGGTTGAAGCGGGCTCTGCCATCACTTGGAAATACCCGAGCTGTATCTTGCAAGGAGATGAATCGGTTGGGGAATTCTATTCCATTGCCTTGACTAATGGGTATATGCAAGCGGATACGGGAACCAAAATGATTCACCTTGGCAATAACACGCGCTCCACTATCATCTCCAAAGGCATTTCAGCAGATCATTCCCATAATACATATCGCGGCCTTGTCAAAATGGCGCCGCGGGCTAAAGGTGCGCGCAATTATACGCAATGCGATTCCATGCTCGTGGGCAATCGCTGTTCTGCCAATACTTTTCCCTTGATTGAGGTGGGCAATGACAGTTGCCAAGTAGAGCATGAAGCCTCTACTTCTAAAATGAATGAGGAACAATTATTTTATCTGGAGACGCGCGGAATTGCGCGGGAAGATGCGATCAGCATGATCATCCATGGCTTTTGTAAAGAGGTCATTTGCGAACTTCCCCTTGAATTCGCCGTCGAAGCTCAAAAGCTCTTAACGCTGAAGCTGGAGAGTTCCGTAGGATAATAGGCTATTAGTTAAATCAGCTTAAACTTTTAAGGACCTTTAAACCATGTTGGAGATTAAAGAACTACACGCACAAATCGAAGGGAAGCCCATTCTGAAAGGCCTGTCCCTAGTTATTAATACAGGGGAAATCCATGCAGTCATGGGGCCGAACGGAGCGGGCAAATCTACTTTGGCTCGTATTCTAGCGGGAGACCCTGCTTATGAAGTGACAGCGGGTGCCATTATATTCGAAGGACAAAATATTCTTGAGCTTAACGCTGAGGAAAGAGCGCATTTAGGACTATTTTTAGGTTTTCAATATCCCGTAGAACTTCCGGGAATTCCCAATTTGCAATTTCTTCATGCAGCTTACAATGCTAAGCGCAAACACCATTCCGAGCCTCCTTTATCCGAAGAGGAATTTTCCGAAATACTCGATAAAAAAATGGCTTTAGCTGAGATCAAGTCTTCTTTTAAGACGCGTAATGTCAATGAGGGGTTTTCAGGAGGAGAAAAAAAGCGCAATGAGATTTTGCAGATGGCGGTACTCGAGCCCAAACTCGCCATTCTCGATGAGACGGATTCTGGACTCGATATCGACGCGATGCGCATTGTGGCATCAGGAGTCAATCGTCTGATAGGACCCGATAACGCCTTGCTGCTCATCACGCATTATCAACGCTTGCTCGATTATATACATCCCGATTTTGTGCATGTGATTTTAGATGGAGCCATTGTAAGAACAGGAGGCCCTGAGCTCGCTTTAGCTTTAGAAGAAAAAGGCTATGATTGGTTAATGCTGCCAGAGGGGAGTCGCCATGGCCGCTGAAGAAGGCGCTTTTTTACACAGCACAAAAACGCATTTTGAACAGATTGGCGGCTCAGACGCTCTCGCAGCAATTAGGCAAAAAGCCTGGGAGCGTTTTGCTTCCCTTGGGCTTCCCAATAAAGAGAACGATGCTTTCCGCAACGTGTCTTTGCGCGATTTATATTCTACTGAATTTTGCATAGATACGTCCACGCCTTGTCCGGAGAGTATCGCACAGGAAATCCCTAAAGCGCTCATTCCTGAGTCCAAACATTCTCATGTGGTCTTTGTAAACGGTGTTTATTGTCCTCATTTCAGCGATATGTCAGCGCTTGGTTCTGGGTGTTTGGTCTTGACATTTTCTCAAGCGATGCACTCTCATAGGCATTTTCTCGATAGGCATTTGCATAAGGCGATAAAAGAAGAGACCGATCCTTTTGCTTTATTAAACCTTGCCCTACATCCTTTAGGACTATTTCTCTTTATTGCTCCAAAACAGTATATTTTGCCCCCTATTCAGTGTATACAAATCTTATCTGGCGATCAGACTCATTTATGCGCTCCGCGGATCCAATTGGCTCTTGGCGCGCATAGCGATGTAAAATGGATATCCACGCATCTTTTTTTAAATAAGCAGCAGCCTCATTGCACGATTCCTCATTTTGATCTTCTCCTCGATGAGGGAGCTCACTGCGATTTTGTCGGACATTTATTTCCTCTTTGTTCCGATTGGTGTTTTGACACTCTTAGAGCCCATCTCAAACGCGATGCCGTGCTTAAAGCGATCAGTGTGATCAATGGATCTAAAGCGACACGGCAAAATATTCATGTACAGTGCGCAGGTGAAAATAGCGAAGCGGATATTAAAGGATTGTGGATGCTTAAGGGTTCTTTGCATGCACATGCTCATGTCCTTATCGATCATGCTGCACCGTGCACGCGTTCTATGCAGCTTTTTAAAGGGATTCTTCTCGATGCTAGCCAATCCAGTTTTGAAGGTAAAATCATCGTGCGTCAAGAAGCACAGAAAACACAAGCCTATCAATTAAATAACAATCTGATTTTAGGGCAGGCAGCCTTAGCTCGTAGCAAACCCAATCTCGAAATTTTTGCAGATGATGTCAAAGCATCTCATGGAGCTACTTTTGCAAGGCCGGATAAGGCGCAATTATTTTATCTCAAAAGCAGAGGAATAGACGAAGAGCTTGCTCAGCGTTTGCTCATGCAAGGCTTTTATCAAGAAATCCTCAACGAGATCCCTTACGATTTTTTGCGTAAAATAATTGAGTCCTCAATCCGAGGAGATAAATAGTATAAGTTACGCAAGAGGTCTAAAGAATGAGCAAGCCTGATCCCGTTTTAGAATTCAACGTATGGAAAATCCGACAAGAATTTCCCATGCTGCATCAGACCATGCACGGAAAACCTTTTATTTATTTCGATTCTGCAGCCACGTCTCACAAACCGCGGTGTGTAATTGATTCTTTGGCTAATTTTTACAGAGAGAAATATGCTACTGTGCATCGTTCTCTATATGATTTTGCAAGTCAAGCAACTACTCTATACAATGCGGTGCGCAAACAGGTCAAAGATTTCCTCAATGCCCCTTTTATTGAAGAGATTATTTTCACACGAGGCACCACGGATGGGATCAATCTCGTCGCTTCTTCTTTTGGAAAAGCTTTTGTGCAACGAGGAGACGAAATTATCATTTCTGAAATGGAACATCATTCCAATATTCTGCCTTGGCAATTTCTCTGTGAAGAACGAGGAGCCCATCTCAAAGTCATTCCGATTAATGATAAAGGCGAACTTTTATTGGATGCATATGAAAAATTGTTAACAGATCGCACCAAAATTGTCGCTGTTGCCCATATGGCGAATGCAACAGGGACGATCAACCCTGTTGAAGACATTATCAAACTCGCCCATGCCCATGGGGCTAAGGTATTAATTGATGGCGCCCAAGCAGCGGCGCATATGCCCGTCGACGTGCAAAGATTAGGAGCAGATTTCTACGCATTTTCCGGCCATAAGGCCTATGGTCCTACCGGCATCGGCGTTTTATTCGGCAAGCGCGCTTTGCTAGAACGGATGCCCCCTTATCAAGGAGGAGGAGACATGGTGGATGTTGTTACGCTGCATTCTTCTTCCTTTCAAGCTCCTCCTCTAAAATTCGAGGCAGGCACCCCCATGATCGGAGAGGTCATAGGGCTGGGAGAAGCAATTGCATTTATTGAAAGCATCGGTCGAGAACGGATGGCAGCCTGGGAAAAAGAGCTTATGGAACATGCGACGAAAAGACTGCACGAAATAAAGGGCCTTAAAATCATTGGCTCAGCTGATCGAAAAGGAGGACTAATCAGTTTTTCTATCGACGGTGTGCATCCTCTGGATATTGGCACCCTATTAGACATTCGAGGTATAGCAGTGCGCACAGGACAGCTATGCGCCCAACCCCTTTTACAGCGATTCCATTTGTCCTCGATGACCCGCATTTCTTTCGGTGTCTATAACACTTTCGAAGAAGTCGACCATTTCATCAATGACCTCAAAGAAGTCCTTTTGCTTCTTCAGCCCTCGCTATCCTATTAAAAAAAAATATTACCGATTTTTTAAAATTGGTTCTGCAATTAAATACTTTAAAATTATTCATAATAAAATAAATTGAAAATTAATTATTTAATTGATTATATGAATAATTATGATAAAAGCAACATTATCAATACTGCTCTGTATAGCTGTCATTCTTTTTTCGTGTACAACCACTAAGGAAGAAGGCATCACGGGTCTATGGAAATGCCGAGATGACAAATCAGACAATATTCGCACTCTGGTGGCCATCTATAAATATCAAGATCTCTATTTTGGAAGAATGTTAGCGACCTACGATGAGGAGGGAAATGTCAATGACACGATCCTCAAGCAGTTAGATAGAGCGCCAGGTGTGGTAGGGAATCCGCCTTACTGCGGGCTCGATTTTATTTATAATGTAAAAGAAAAAGAAAGCTCGCGAGACGGAAATCCTAGATACAAAGGTAAAATCCTAGATCCTCAGAGAGGTAAGATCTATACGGTCCAATTGTGGCTGGATGGCGAGGATCTCATAGTTCGGGGCGAACTTTTTATCTTTGGGAAAAACATACGCTGGTTTAGAGCCACAAAACAAGATCTTCCCCGAGGGTTTTCCTTAAGTCAAATCAATAACTTTGTTCCTGAAGTGCCAAGAGTTAAATAGAAGACCTCTTGTTTAACTAACGCTTCCGATCTAGAGTTAAAATCCGAGTGCGAATGAAAAAGATCCGCCGTGCAAGGAGAGGTCCCCTTGATCTGATAAAAAAGTGAGGGAAGGACTCATGATTTTAGAGATGACCCGTTCCATTTGATTTTGTTTAAAAAAGTAGTGAATATCATAGCAAAGCTCGACACGGATATAGCGATTGTCATGCATAGCATGCTCCCAGCAAAATCCCATTTCTAAACTCGTTGCAGCGCGCCCGGCATGAATATTTTGATGGATATCGTATGTTTGGAGGCTAGGCAGAAGAATCGCATCGAACTTCTCTTTCCTTCTTACTTCAAAGCGCCCTGCGTAAATTGCACCTGCACCACGCGTGAGTAGTGATAAAGCTTTTGTGAAATGAAAGCCTTTCCAGCACATTGGGATCCTAAGCTTAGAATTCCACGTGGACAAGTTGTCGCGG